>OGIO01000565.1_pt1 | contig 42852 bp, 40 predicted proteins | sample 1571841 | NCBI WGS metagenome assembly OGIO01 (sample SAMEA2582111, study PRJEB24529) | metagenome | biome: Human gut stool | place: China | collected 2011
GACCGTGGGTATCATCGGCGGAACCGGAAGCGGAAAATCCACGCTGGTCAATCTGATTCCGAGATTTTATGATGCAACAGACGGTACAGTGAAGATCAATGGACGTGATATTAAAGAATATCAGACAGAGAACCTAAGAGAACATATCGGTGTCGTTCTTCAGAAAGCAGTGCTTTTCAAAGGGAGTATTGCGGACAATCTCCGCTGGGGAAAGGAAGATGCAACAGAGCAGGAAATGTATGAAGCATTGGACATTTCTCAGGCAAGAGAATTTGTTGATACGAAACAAGGCGGATTAGAATTTCAGATTGAACAGGGAGGAAGAAACCTTTCCGGAGGTCAGAAACAGAGAATGACGATTGCACGCGCACTGGTTCGGAAACCGGAGATCCTGATTCTCGATGACAGTGCATCAGCGCTGGATTTTGCTACAGATGCGGCACTTCGCAAGTCAATCAAAGAGATGAAAAACCAGCCGACCGTATTTATCGTATCTCAGAGAGCAGCATCTATTCAGTATGCAGACCAGATCATTGTGTTGGATGATGGTGCAATGGCAGGAATCGGAACACATGAAGAACTGCTGAAGGATTGTCCGGTCTATCAGGAAATCTATTATTCACAATTTCCAAAGGAGGCGGTAGTCAATGGCTGATAAAATAAAGATAAATAGTGATAAGAAACAGAAAAGTCAGGCAGCAACATTGAAAAAGGTAATCCGCCGACTTGGAAGATACAGAATTTTTCTCGTATTTTCAATTCTGCTTGCAACTGTATCTGTTGCGCTTACACTTTATATTCCAAAGCTGACAGGACATGCAGTTGACTATGTGATCGGAAAAGGTGAAGTGAATTTCCCGGGAGTAATCCAGGTGATGATTCAGATTGGTGTGTGTACACTGATTACGGCATTGGCACAGTGGCTGATGAATGTGTGTAATAACAAAATGACCTATCAGATGGTTCAGGATATCAGAAATGAAGCGTTCCATAAAATAGAGCAGTTGCCGCTAAAATATATTGACGGCCATCCATACGGAGATGTTGTAAGCCGTGTAATCGCGGATGTTGATCAGTTTTCTGATGGACTTCTGATGGGATTTACCCAGCTATTTACGGGTGTGCTCACGATTGTGGGAACCATCGGATTCATGCTGAGTGTCAATGTAGGGATCACGCTGGTTGTGCTTTTGATCACGCCGGTGTCTATGATCGTGGCCTCCTTTATTGCAAAGAAAACATTTACCATGTTCCGTCTGCAGTCGGAGGCGAGAGGGGAACAGACGGCACTGATCGATGAGATGATCGGTAATCAGAAGGTGGTGCAGGCTTTTGGTCATGAGAAAGACGCCATGGAGCAGTTCGGAGAGATCAATGAGCGTCTGAGAAAATATTCTCTGCGTGCCATTTTCTTTTCCTCCATCACCAACCCGTCCACCCGCTTTGTCAACAGTCTGGTGTACACAGGAGTGGGAGTCACCGGTGCTCTGGCTGCTATCAGCGGCAGAATGACCGTTGGACAGCTAACTGCATTTTTAAACTATGCAAATCAGTATACCAAGCCGTTCAATGAGATCTCAGGCGTAGTGACGGAGCTTCAGAACGCCATTGCCTGCGCAGGAAGAGTCTTTGAATTGATCGAAGAAGAGCCGCAGGTGCCGGAACCGGCAGATGCCACGGCACTGACGGATGTGGAAGGCCGCGTGGATCTTGAACATGTGGCATTTTCCTATCGCCCGGATCAGAAGCTGATCGAGGATCTTAATCTGGCTGTGAAGCCGGGAGAACGTGTGGCAATCGTAGGTCCTACAGGCTGCGGCAAGACTACAGTCATCAATCTGCTCATGAGGTTCTATGATGTGGATGCTGGTTCCATCAGCGTAGAAGGTGACGATATCCGTCAGGTGACCAGAAAGAGCCTTCGTTCTTCCTATGGTATGGTCTTACAGGATACCTGGCTCCGTTCAGGAACCGTTCGGGAAAATATTCTGATCGGAAAGCCGGATGCCACGGAAGAAGAGATGATCGAAGCGGCAAAGAACAGCCATGCACACAGCTTTATCAAGCGTCTGCCAAAGGGCTATGATACGGTGATCGGAGAGGACGGCGGCGGACTCTCTCAGGGACAGAAACAGCTTTTATGTATTACCAGACTGATGCTGTGCCGCCCATCCATGCTGATTCTCGATGAGGCAACCTCTTCCATCGATACCCGTACAGAGATGAAGATCCAGAATGCATTTGCCAGACTGATGGAAGGCCATACCAGCTTTATTGTGGCACATCGATTATCCACGATCCGTGAGGCGGATGTGATACTGGTTATGAAGGATGGCCATATCATTGAGCAGGGAAATCATGAAAGTCTGCTGGCAAAAAAAGGATTTTATGCAAAATTATATAACAGTCAGTTCAAGGATTAAAAGAGAAGGAACATAATGTATCAGGCAGCACATGAGGCTGACAAGGGTATCATCGCATTCAGCCCGCTGGCACAGGGAACTCTGACAGACCGGTATCTGAACGGTATCCCTGCAGACAGCAGGATCGCTACGGATGGAAGATTTCTTAAGGCGTCTCAGCTGACCGAAGAAAAGCTGGAGAGTATCCGCATGCTCAATGAAATTGCAAAGGAACGTGGAGAAAGTCTGGCACAGATGGCACTGAAGTGGGTGCTCAAGGATCACGTAGTTACAAGTGTGCTCATTGGTGCTTCCAAACCATCTCAGATCCTGGATAATTTGAAGGTGCTGGAGAGTGCAGACTTCACGGAAGAAGAACTGAAGCGGATCGATCAGGCATCAAAAATGGAAAAATAAAAAAATAAAAAGATTTTGAAACTTTTTTGTATAATAGAGGGTCTAATATAGCAGAAATATAAAAAACAACATAATTTCAGGAGGTTCTATTATGAAGAAAAAAGTGGTAATGATGGTGGTAACGATGGCAATGGCAGCAGCTATGATGACAGGCTGTGGAGCAAAGGGAGATACAGCATCCCAGACCACACAGGAGAGTCAGACAGCAGATGCATCCACGATCAGTGGTACGCTGGATGAAGTGAAGGATTTTATGTTTGTGGTCACAGATGCCCAGGGAGCTTCTTATGCATTCACATTTGATGGTGAAAAACCAGCAGGACTGGATGATGCAAAGATCGGTGATAAAGTAACGGTAACTTATACAGGAGAAATATCTGAGGTTGATCCGTTTGAAGGGGAAGTTCTCTCAGTGGAAGTAAGCAAATAGTGGATTTCCACACCAAAAGACAGTGATCGTAATATTCTGATAGAGAGATGTTGACGAGAGGAATGATAACATGATCTGTCAGAATGCGATCCTGTCCGATGAATATATGGATTATATCTGGAAAGCGGATGTAAATCCGCCGGCTGAGATGGATCCATTGCCGTATGGTGTTTGTGCGCAATATATAAGTCCTAGCTTTTCTGTATATTATATAAGCAGGAAAGAGGTGTTTGGCAACAGAACATCACTTCCAATCGGGGATTATGCACTGCCTTGGTGCTATACACAGCTCAATACAGAGAGTCTTGAAACGACAAAGATTCTGCAGGTGCAGAATCAGCCTACATTGAAACTGAGAGGACAGGGAGTGATCCTTGGATTCCTGGATTCGGGGATAGAACTGAAACAGATGACATTCCGCAAAGCAGATGGGAAAACCCGGGTATTGGAGTTGTGGGATCAGACAGATCAAAGTGGACGCAGTCCCGAAGGATTTCAATATGGAAGTGTCTATACATCAGAAGACATTGATAAGCTGCTGGCGGAAGAACAGGAAATGCTTCCTGGAAAAGATGAAAACGGACATGGAACCAAAGTGGCTTCAATAGCGGCATCCTCAGAACTTCTGGAAGAAAACTATCTGGGAGCTGCACCAGAGGCAGAACTGGCAGTGGTAAAGCTGAAACAGGCAAAGCCATTTATCCGGCAGATGCAGCGGATTCCGCTTGACAGCATTGCTTATGAGGAAGCCGACATCATGCTGGCGGTCCGTTATCTTGACCAACTGGCACAAAGAGAAGGAAAACCGCTGGTGATCTGTATGGCACTGGGAAGCAATACAGGTGGTCATACGGGAGAAAATGCACTTAGCCTTTATCTGAACTATGTGTGCCGGAAGGTGGGCAGAGCAGTGGCAGTGGCTGCCGGAAATGAAGGAAACAAAGGGCATCATTATTTTGGAATAGTTCCGAGGGATCAGGATTATACGGAAGTAGAGCTGCGGGTAGGAGCCGGAGAAAAAGGTTTTCAGGTCAATCTCTGGGGAAATGCACCAGATCTGTTTTCGGTGGAAGTGATCGCACCCAGTGGGGAGAAAATTCCCCGGTTTGTTGCCAGAAAACTGGATCGTCAGCGCTATGATTTTGTATTTGAAAGTACGATCCTGGATATTCAATATGAATTATCGGAAATCGTCTCAGGAGACCAACGCCTTTTGCTGGCGTTCCAAAATCCTACACCGGGAATCTGGATGATCCGTGTCTATGCGGAAGGAAATCTGGAGAACACATTTCATATGTGGCTTCCAGTCACAGGGTTCATCAGTGATGAGACTTATTTTTTACGGCCGGATCCGGACACGACAGTCACGGAACCGGGAAATGCGGAAGGAGTATTGACTTTTTCCGGATATGATGCCAGAAATGGCAGTATATGGTATGATTCGGGTCGTGGATATACGAGAAATGGCCGGATCAAACCAGACCTGGCAGCTCCTGCGGTGGAGGTGGCAGCAGTGGACCTGCGGGGAAGAGTAACGACCCTGACTGGAAGCAGTGCGGCCGCAGCATTGGGAGCCGGAGCCTGTGCACTTTTGCTGGAGTGGGGGATCGTTCGAGGAAATGTTCCTGCCATGGACAGTATCACAATACAGCGGTATCTGATCCGCGGTGCAAATCGTCTGAATATCTTTGATTATCCCAATAAAACCTGGGGCTATGGAAGCCTGGATCTGTATGACGCATTTCGTTCTGTCTAGGAATACGAGCTCTTATCACACGTACTGTTTCCTGACACTTGCATTACCGGGATTCTTGTTTTCAGAGCTTGACATCTTCCCTCAACATGGTAAAATGTATACGAATTGAAATTGTATACAATGATACAGACTGAGGAGGATTATTAACAAACGTCATGCAGGACAAACAAGGACACAAGGAGAGTCGCGATAAGTATTCTTTAAGAGGAAAAGTATTTGAAAGTATCCGCGAGGATATTTTGAGCGGCAGATATGAGCAGAATACAGAATTAAAAGAGACTGCCATCGGAGCAGAGCTGGGAGTGAGCCGGACACCGGTAAGAGAAGCACTTCGTCAGCTGGAGCTGGAAGGATTGGTATCTATCATTCCCAACCGGGGAGCATATGTGAATATGATCACGGCCAAGGATGTGCAGGATATTTACGTGATCCGTTCCATGCTGGAAGGCTTATGTGCCAGATGGGCGACTGAGCATATTACCAGAGAGCAGCTTGATAATCTGGAAGAAACGCTGTGCCTGACCGAATACCATACAGAGAAGAAGAATTATGATAAGCTCTATGAGCTTGACAGCTTATTCCATGAGCAGCTCTATGAAGCAGGAGGAAGCCGGATCCTGAATCATGTGCTGTCGGATTTTCATGATTATGTGAAAATGGTAAGAAAAGCTACCATTTCCACCAGCAGTCGTTCTGTGACATCCACAGAGGAGCACAGGGCGATCTTTGAAGCTATCCGTGATCAGGATGCAGACAGGGCAGAGGCACTGGCAAAAGAGCATGTAAAGCATACGATCGAGAGTATCCGTGCTTATGGACTGGATAAAATTTTATAATGCTGAGGAGAGGTTACCATGGAAAAGATTAGAATGATGACACCGCTGGTAGAGATGGACGGAGATGAGATGACCCGAATCCTGTGGAAGATGATCAAAGAGGAATTGCTTCTTCCGTTTGTTGATCTGAAGACGGAGTATTATGATCTTGGATTGGAAAAGAGAGATGAGACCAATGATCAGATCACTATTGATGCTGCAGAAGCGACCAAAAAATATGGTGTAGCAGTGAAATGCGCAACCATCACGCCCAATGCAGCCCGTGTGGAAGAGTATCATCTGAAAGAAATGTGGAAGAGTCCCAACGGAACCATCCGTGCGATCCTTGATGGAACCGTATTCCGGGCACCGATCATTGTAAAAGGCATTGAGCCTTATGTAAAAACGTGGAAAAAACCGATCACGCTGGCACGTCATGCCTATGGTGATGTGTATAAAGCTTCTGAGATGCAGATTCCAGGACCTGGCAAGGTAGAACTGGTCTACACTGCGGAGGATGGCTCCAAAAGTGCTGTGACAGTTCACGAGTTCAAAGGACCTGGCGTGGTACAGGGAATGCATAACCTGGACGCTTCCATCGAGAGCTTTGCAAGAAGCTGCTTTACTTATGCACTGGCAACAAAGCAGGATGTATGGTTTGCAACCAAGGATACCATTTCCAAGAAATACGACCATCATTTTAAGGATATTTTCCAGGAGATTTTTGAAAAAGAATATAAAGAGCAGTTTGATGCGGCAGGTATTACCTATTTCTACACACTGATCGATGATGCGGTGGCCAGAGTGGTCAAATCTGAAGGCGGATTTATCTGGGCCTGCAAGAACTACGATGGTGATGTGATGAGTGACCTGGTGGCAACTGCTTTCGGATCTCTTGCCATGATGACGTCCGTACTGGTATCCCCTCATGGATACTATGAATATGAGGCTGCTCATGGAACTGTGCAAAGACATTATTACCAGCATCTGGCAGGAAAAGAGACTTCCACCAATCCTATGGCAACCATCTTTGCTTGGAGTGGAGCGTTAAGAAAGCGCGGAGAGCTGGATCAGATCCCGGAACTGATGCAGTTTGCAGATTGCCTGGAAAAGGCATCTGTGAAGACCATAGAGTCCGGTCGCATGACCAAGGATCTGGCGCTGATCACGGAACTGACGGATGTGAAAGTACTCAACTCTGCTGCATTTATCCAGGAGATCCGCAAGGAACTGGAAGCACTTATGGCATAAAATAAACACCCTTCCCATATATTTAGAACAAATATGGGAGGGGTATTTTTATGGACAATAATCAGAATCCGAAAGAATTCCATCTATACAGCGACATCAGGGAAAGAACCGGCGGTGAGATCTACATAGGTGTGGTAGGCCCGGTGCGGACAGGAAAATCTACATTTATCAAGCGGTTTATGGACTTAATGGTGCTTCCTAATATGGAAGACATCCATGAGCGGGAGCGGGCCACCGATGAACTGCCCCAGTCGGCGGCTGGCAAGACCATCATGACTACAGAGCCTAAATTTGTGCCGAAAGAAGCGGTAGAGATCAAGGTGGCGGGGGAAATCTCTGTAAAGATCCGTCTGATCGACTGTGTGGGCTACATGGTGGACGGTGCAGTGGGACATCTGGAGGGAGAGACCGAGCGGATGGTCAGAACACCCTGGTTTTCCGGCGAGATACCATTTACCAAAGCAGCGGAGCTGGGAACACACAAAGTGATCCACGATCACTCGACAATCGGAATCGTGGTGACCTGTGACGGAAGTTTTGGTGAGATTCCTGTGGAAAATTACGAGAAACCAGAAGAACGGACGGTAGAGGAATTAAAGCACCTTGGCAAACCCTTTGTGATCTTACTCAACACTACCCGGCCATACAGCGAGCAGGTTCGTAACCGGGCAGAAGATATGTATCATAAATACCAGATACCGGTCATTCCGGTTAATTGTGAGCAGCTGAAAAAGGAAGATGTAAATATGATCCTGGAGCAGGTGCTGCTGGAATTTCCGTTGGTGGAGGTGGAGTATCGCATGCCCCGCTGGGTGGAGATGCTGCCTCTGTCTCACCCGGTGAAGCAGCAGGTGGTGGAAGCTGCCAGATCCATGATGGAACAATTTAGGGTACTCAGGGATGTAGGAACCGTTCATGCTTGTGTTGAAGAGACCTGCATCAGCAAGGTGAAGCTTGATCAGGTGGCTCTGAGCAAAGGCTGTGCCCGGTATTCGGTGGAGATGGAGGAGAGCTGCTATTATCAGATGCTCAGTGAGATGACCGGTATGGAACTTAAGGATGAATATGATCTCATGGAGCAGCTTCGGGATCTGTCCCAGATGCAGAAAAAATATGGAACAGTCATGAAAGCTATGGATATGGTGCGCCAGAAAGGCTATGGTATGGTGCTGCCGGAGAAGGAGGAAATCCATATGGAAGATCCGGTTCTTATCCATCAGAGTGGCAAATTTGGTGTGAAATTAAAGGCAGAATCTCCGTCTGTCCATATGATCCGGGCAAATATTGAGACAGAGATCGCACCGATCGTAGGCAGTGAGGAACAGGCCAGAGATCTGATTCAGTATATTCAGGATGGAAAGAGACAGGAAGAAGGTATCTGGCAGATCAATATTTTCGGAAAGACTATCGAAGAGCTGGTGGAAGATGGCATCCGCAGCAAGCTTTACCAGATTGGAGAAGAGAGCCAGGTAAAGCTTCAGGAGACCATGCAGAAGATTGTCAACGATTCCAATGGTGGACTGGTGTGCATTATTATATAGGAAATATTCGGATGAGGCTTTCATTTTGATAGAGGGATATGCTATACTCTTGAACAGCATCAATGACAAGAGGGAAAAGAAATGAAAGTAACCTATATATATCATAGCAGTTTTGCGGTGGAACTGGAAAAAAGTATGCTGATCTTTGATTATTATGGAAAAGGGGACCTGCCGGAACGTCCTGCGGGAAAGCAGGTCTATTTTCTGAACAGTCATAGTCATCCGGATCATTTTTCGAAGACGATCTTCAATCTGCGGGAGCAGTTTGGTGGAGCGGAATACGTGCTGGCCAGAGAGATCCGCCTGAAGCCGGAGGAAAAGAAGGACTGGATCCACAGTCTGAAGCCGGAGACAGATGTGGAGATCGGAAATCTTAAGATCAGAACCCTGAAGTCTACCGATCTTGGAGTCGCATTCATGGTGGAGACGGAAGGCAGACGGATCTATCATGCCGGAGATCTGAACTGGTGGCACTGGGAAGGGGAGGACAAGGCCTGGAACAACAATATGGCCGCCAACTATAAGCGGGAGATCAAGGAACTGGACGGCTGTGAGATGGATGTGGCATTTGTGCCGCTGGATGGCCGTCTGGAGAATGCTTATTACTGGGGCATGAAATACTTTCTTGAGCATGTGCCGGTAAAGGCGGTATTTCCCATGCATTGCTGGGATCATTATGAGATCTGCCAGAAAGTACAGGACGAGCCTTCTATGCAGGGACTCCTGGAACATTTTCATCCCATTGAGTACAAAGGACAGGAGTGGACATTATGTTAGTTAAGATCTATACAGACGGAGCAGCAAGGGGAAATCCTGACGGACCGGGCGGCTACGGAACTATTTTATCCTGTGTGGATGCTCAGGGACAGGAACATATCCGGGAATTCTCTCAGGGATATAAAAAGACCACCAATAACCGGATGGAGCTGATGGCTGCCATTGTAGGTTTGGAAGCATTGAACCGGCCCTGCCAGGTGGAACTCTACTCGGATTCCAAATATGTGGTGGATGCGTTTAACCAGCATTGGATCGATTCCTGGGTGAAGAAAAACTGGATCAACAGTCAGAAAAAGCCAGTGAAGAATCCGGATCTGTGGAAACGGCTTCTGAAGGCGAAGGAACCCCATCAGGTAAAGTTTATCTGGGTTAAGGGCCATGATGGTCATCCTCAGAATGAACGGTGTGATGAACTTGCCACTACGGCTGCAGATGGGACGGATCTGATCGATGATGTGGTTCTGACGTGATATTTTTCTAAAACTGACAGAAATATACGAGAAATCAGTTGCGATAGCCGAAATCGTGTGCTAAGATAAAATTTACATGAGCCGCTGAAAGTGCGGTTTGACAGGAGGAAAAGAAAGTGAAAGAATACGGCGTTAATGAGCTCAGAAGAATGTTTCTTGATTTCTTCGAGAGCAAGGGCCATCTGAAAATGAAGAGCTTTTCGCTCGTTCCGCATAATGACAAGAGTCTTCTGCTGATCAACTCAGGTATGGCACCTTTGAAACCATACTTTACAGGAGCTGAGATCCCACCGAGAAGAAGGGTGACGACCTGCCAGAAATGTATCCGTACCGGCGATATCGAGAATGTAGGTAAGACTGCACGTCACGGTACTTTTTTCGAGATGCTGGGTAATTTCTCTTTTGGAGATTATTTCAAGGATGAAGCGATCCACTGGTCCTGGGAATTCCTGACCGAAGTGATCGGACTGGATCCGAACAGACTGTATCCGTCTGTATATCTGGAGGATGATGAGGCATTCAATATCTGGAATAAAGAGATCGGTATCCCTGCAGACAGAATTTTTAAATTTGGTAAAGAGGATAACTTCTGGGAGCATGGTGCTGGTCCGTGCGGTCCCTGCTCTGAGATTTACTATGATCGTGGAGAAAAATATGGCTGTGGAAAACCAGGCTGTACAGTAGGCTGTGACTGTGACCGTTATATGGAGATCTGGAACAACGTATTTACCCAATTCGATAATGATGGAAATAACAACTACACAGAGCTGGCTCAGAAGAATATCGATACTGGTATGGGTCTGGAGCGTCTGGCTTCTGTTGTACAGGATGTAGATTCTATTTTTGATGTAGATACTGTAAGAGCACTGAGAGACAAAGTCTCTGAGATGGCTCACTGCAAGTATCATGAGAGCGATGAGAAGGACGTATCTATCCGTCTGATCACAGACCATATCCGTTCCGCAACCTTCATGATCTCTGATGGTATTATGCCTACCAATGAGGGACGCGGTTATGTTCTCCGTCGTCTGATCCGTCGTGCCGCACGTCACGGACGTCTTCTTGGAATTGAAGGAAAATTCCTTGCAAAACTGTCTGAGACTGTGATTGAAGGATCCAAGGATGGATATCCGGAGCTGGAAGAGAAGAGAGATTTTATTGTAAAAGTTCTCAGCCAGGAAGAGGACAAGTTCAACAAGACCATTGACCAGGGACTCAGCATCCTTGCACAGATGGAAGAAGATATGAAAGCAGCAGGAACACAGACACTGTCTGGAGCAGATGCGTTCAAGCTGTATGATACCTACGGATTCCCGCTGGATCTTACCAAAGAGATCCTGGAAGAAAAGGGATATGGTATTGATGAAGATGGATTCAAGGCATGCATGGAAGAGCAGCGTACCAAGGCACGTACTGCCCGTGAGGTGACCAACTATATGGGAGCAGATGCAACCGTATATGATGAGATCGATGCAGCAGTGACCTCTGAGTTTGTAGGATATGATCATCTGACAGATCAGTCCAAAGTAACCGTATTGACCACAGATACAGATATTGTGGAAGCTTTGACCGATGGACAGATGGGAACCATCTTCGTAGAGAAGACTCCATTCTATGCAACCATGGGTGGACAGGAAGGCGACAAGGGTGAGATTACACTTGGCGATGCTGTATTCCAGGTAGAAGATACGATCAAACTGCTGGGCGGCAAGATCGGACATGTTGGTCGTATGACCAAGGGCATGATCAAGACAGGTGATGTAGTAACATTAAGTGTTCATGCCGCAGATCGTGCAGATACCTGTAAGAATCACAGTGCAACTCATCTGCTTCAGAAAGCATTGAAGACTGTTCTGGGAAGTCATGTAGAGCAGAAGGGTTCTCTGGTAACTCCGGACAGACTTCGTTTTGACTTTGCTCATTTCCAGCCGATGACTGCTGAGGAGATCGCAGAGGTTGAGACGCTGGTAAATAAAGAAATCCGTGCAGCACTTCCGGTGACTACCGATGTGATGAGCATTGAGGAGGCAAAGAAGAGCGGTGCCATGGCGTTGTTTGATGAGAAATATTCTGAGAACGTTCGCGTGGTATCTATGGGTGATTTCTCCAAGGAGCTGTGTGGTGGTACTCATGTAGCCAACACCAGTGAGATCCTGGCATTCAAGATTCTGTCTGAGTCTGGTATTGCAGCAGGTGTGCGTCGTATTGAGGCACTGACCGGTGATGCAGTATTTGCATATTATAAAGAACAGGAAGCACAGCTTGCCAATGCTGCAAAACTTCTGAAAACTAAACCAGAAGCTGTCAGCGAAAAGATCGAGCATCTGTATGCAGAGATCAAAGCACTTCAGAGTGAGAATGAGGCACTGAAGAGCAAAGCTGCCAAAGACGCACTTGGTGATGTTATGAACCAGGTACAGGAGATCAAAGGCGTGAAGCTGCTGGCTGCAAGAGTTGACGATGTTGACATGAACGGCTTGAGAGATCTGGGAGACCAGCTCAAAGAGAAGCTTGGCGATGGTGTGGTAGTTCTTGCATCTGTCAAAGACGGCAAAGTAAGCCTGATGGCAACTGCAACCGATGAGGCACAGAAGAAGGGTGCTCATGCAGGCAACCTGATCAAAGCAATCGCAGCGATCGTAGGCGGCGGTGGCGGCGGACGCCCGGGTATGGCACAGGCAGGCGGAAAGAATCCGGCAGCTGTGGATGATGCCATCAAAGAGGCAGCCAAAGTGGTTGAAAGCCAGATTAAATAAAAAAATGAAAAAAAGCGAAAAAACTGTTGACAAAAACGGTTTAAGCTCATATAATTTTAGCAGTGCAATAAAATACCCATACAGTTGTATTCTGCACAATACACAACTGGAGGGAGGTTAGGTGTGATACTATGTCAAACGTGATCGTTAAAGAGAACGAGACTTTGGATAGCGCATTGCGTCGTTTCAAAAGAAACTGTGCGAAAGCTGGAATCCAGCAGGAGATTCGTAAAAGAGAGCATTACGAGAAGCCGAGCGTAAAGCGTAAGAAAAAATCCGAAGCAGCTAGAAAGCGTAAATATAATTAAGGATTGTGCGGTGATGCCTTGACTGTAATGGTCAAGGCATTTCTTTTTCCAACACAAAATGAAAAAACGGGGTAATGCATGAGCAATATAATAGCGGATATTTTAAGCAATCGGATCCTGGTCTGCGGTGTTCTAGGATGGGCAGTTGCTCAGATTTTGAAGACCTTGATCTATGCCATGCTTAATAATGAGTTCCGGTTGGAGCGGATGTTTGGAGACGGGGGGATGCCCAGTGCCCATTCGGCAACGGTCAGTTCCATGGCAACGGCTGCAGCGATTGTCTATGGATTCGGATCTTTTGAATTTGCCATTTCAGCCATGCTGGCGATCATCGTCATGCATGATGCTATGGGGGTTCGGATGGAGACTGGAAAGCAGGGAAAAGTTCTCAATGAGATGATTGACTTTCTGCGGACAGAAGGATTTGTGGAAGCATTTAAGAAAAATGACAAAATGTATGAATTCTGGGAGGCAAGCCTGAAGGAATTTGTGGGACACACACCGATCCAGGTGGCAGCAGGCTGTATCCTGGGAATCGTGCTTGCATGTGTGCTTCTGCTGTAATAGGAAGATCAGATAAGGATTGTAGCGGCAACTGGCTGCGACAGTCCTTTTTCTATGGCTTTTATGCATATTTTTTCAAAATACAACTACACATATAACAAAGGGACGTTGAGGTGATATTCTGAAGGTTCTGAAAAAGTTTATTGTGTATATGATGGTGATCAGTCTGCTGTTCCCGATGAATGTACAGGCGGATCAGGTGGTTGCAGAAGTGGCGGCACCGCATGCCATTCTCATGGAAGTATCCACGGGAACAGTGCTCATGGAAAAGGCGGCAGACGAGAAGGTGCATCCGGCCAGTGTGACTAAGATTATGACCATGCTTCTTATTATGGAGGCGCTGGAACAAGGAAAGATCGCGCTGAATGATACAGTGACGGTGTCAGAGTATGCAGCATCCATGGGTGGATCGCAGGTCTATCTGGAGCCTTATGAGACCCAGACTGTGGAAACATTGCTCAAATGTGTGGCAGTTGCCAGTGCGAATGATGCTGCGGTAGCTCTTGCGGAACATATCAGCGGCAGTGAAGGTGATTTTGTAAAGAAGATGAATCAGAAGGCAGCAGAACTTGGCATGAAGAATACCCATTTTGTCAACTGCTGTGGACTGGATGATGATGTGCATCTGACGACAGCCAGAGATGTGGCGGTCATGTCCAGAGAAATCCTGAAAAATCATCCGCAAATCCATGAATACTGTACCATCTGGATGGAAAATATCGTACATACCACAGCAAGAGGTGATTTTGAATTCGGGCTTTCTAATACCAATAAGCTGATCAAACAGTATGAGTATGCGACGGGGCTCAAGACCGGTTATACCAGTGTGGCGGGATTCTGCGTCTCTGCCAGTGCAAAGAAAGACAATATTGAGCTGGTGGCAGTCATTATGGGAGGTGCAGACAGTAAGAGCCGGTTCCAGGATGCGATTACGCTGCTGAACAGTGGATTTGCCTGCTGCAGTCTTTACCAGGATACCGATCCGGTTCCTTTACCGGAATTACCGGTAAAAGGAGGCGTGGCGGATACAGTGACGCTGAAATATGCAGGAACATTTTCCTATGTCTCCACAGATGGAACCAATCTGAATCAGATCGAACGGACAATGGAATTACCGGAGGAGATACAGGCTCCGCTGGAAAAAGGATCTGAGGTGGGAAGGCTGGTCTATCGGATCGGGGGCACAGAGATCGGCAATACAAAGATCTTGACGGAACAGGCAGTGGAGCAGGCAGGATTTTCGAATCATCTGCTTCATACGGTACACAGTTTTTTGTTATAAATACGGGATTTTCTTGCGGAACAGATAAAATCTGTGTTATGATAACAGTTATGAAAACTGGAGCAAAAAGAAAACTGGAAATAAAAACCTGGGAAATAAAGACGGATCGACTGAAAAGGACGGATGGATCTCTCAGAATCGTGTTCCTGGCAGATCTCCATGACCGTTTGTGGGGAGAGGGACAGGAACAGCTTCTGGAGGCTATAGACAGTCTGAAGGCTGATCTGATACTGGGAGCCGGAGATATGCTGGTGGCAAAGGAGCATGCTGTGAAGATGGAGCATGCGCTTTTGCTGTTTGAAGAACTCACAAAGAGACAGATCCCGATTATTTTGAGCAATGGAAATCATGAATCACGGATGCGCCAGCAGCCTGAGAAATATGAGCATCAGTACGAAGCGTATGCTGGACGGTTGACTTCCATGGGGGTTCGGATCCTGTCAGATGAGGCGTGTGAGCTTGTACATGGAAGCAGCAGCGTGAAGATCTATGGTTATGAGATGCCGCTGGAGTATTACCACAAGCTTCGGCAGCCTGTCTATAAAGGGGAAGACCTGGAGCAGAAGTTCGGACGACCGGATGAGAAGCATTTTCATATTCTGATGGCGCACAATCCGGTGTATTTTGATACCTATGCAGCATGGGGAGCGGATCTGACGCTGGCAGGACACCTTCATGGAGGAATCATCCGCATTCCTGGGATTGGAGGCGTGATCACCCCGCAGGTGAAGCTGTTTCCTGAATATGACAGAGGTTTTTTTGAAAGAAACGGAAAATATATGGCAGTCAGTGCAGGATTGGGAGAGCATACAGTTCCCATTCGGATCTTCAATCCACCCCAGCTGATCCTGCTCACAATAGAAGGAGTTGCCTGAAGTATGGCATTATCAGTAAAGATCGAGAGCTTTGAAGGACCGCTGGATCTTCTGCTTCATTTGATCGATGTAAATAAATTCAATATTTTTGATATTCCGATCGTGGAGATCACAGCCCAGTACATGGAGTATCTGAAATCCATGGAGACGGAAGATCTGAACGTGATGAGTGAATTTCTTGTTATGGCGGCTACGCTTCTGGAGATCAAGGCTAAGATGCTGCTGCCGGCAGAAGTGGATGAAGAAGGCGAGGAGATCGATCCTCGTGAAGATCTGGTCCAGAAGCTGCTGGAATACAAGATGTACAAATATATGTCTTATGAATTGAAAGACCGCCTGTCCGTGTCTGGAAAAGTCCTTTATAAGGATCCTACGATTCCAGAGGAAGTGGCTAAATATGAGCAACCGGTGGATCTGGAAGAACTGGTGGGAGATCTGACGCTGACACGCCTCAATGCGATTTTTCAGTCGCTGATGCGCAGGCAGAATGACAAGATCGACCCTATCCGAAGTAAATTCGGACAGATCGAACAGGAAGAAGTGAGTCTGGATGAGAAGATGATGGATCTTCGGACCTATGCACAGGAGCATGCGGCATTCCGCTTTTCGGAGCTGATGCAAGAGCAGAAGGGCAAGATTCAGATGATCGTCACATTTCTGGCAGTGCTGGAACTGATGAAGACCGGGGAACTGACAGTGGTGCAGGAGCATTTGTTTGACGATATGCTGATCACATCACAATTATAGACATGAGAGACGAGGTACAGGTGTGGAACTGGAAAAATTAGAAGCAACCATAGAAGCGGTGCTGTTTGCTATGGGAAATGCAGTGAGCGTGGAGAAGATCGCCACAGCTATCGGCCATGATACAGAGACAACGAGGAAACTGGTACATCAGATGATGGATCGTTACAATCAGAGAGAAGGCGGACTGGAGATCATCGAGCTTGATGATGCTTTCCAGCTGTGTACCAGACGGGAATATTATGATGCACTGATCCGTGTGGCAAAGCAGCCGAAAAAATATGTACTGACAGATGTACAGCTGGAGGTGTTATCGATCGTGGCATACAAGCAGCCAGTGACCCGGCAGGAAGTGGAGAAAATCCGCGGTGTCAACTCAGACCATGCACTTAATCGTCTGGTGGAGTACGGGCTGATCGGAGAGGCAGGAAGACTGGATGCGCCGGGAAAACCGATCCTTTTTGGAACAACGGAGGAATTTCTCAGGAATTTCGGTGTGCGTTCCACGGAAGAACTTCCGTCCATTCAGCCGGATCTGGTAGAAGAGATGAAGTCGGAGGCCGAAGAAGAGGTGCAGTTGAAACTGAACCTGTAAGACCTGCAGATAGAGTGCTGAATAGTGACAAGTTTCTGCGCATAGATTGAAACAAGGCAATGTGCAGGCGGCTTGAATATGAAGAAAAGAAAAAAATGGAAACCATATCTGGTGTGTATTCTGACAGTGCTTCTTATGATGGAAATAAGCATAAGAGTACAGGCGGAAGGTACACCAGAAAATCTATACGCCCGGTCGGCAGTCCTGATGGATGCGGATACCGGGCGTATTCTTTTTGGAAAAAATGATAATGAAGTTATGCCTATGGCAAGTACGACCAAGATCATGACCCTTCTGGTGACACTGGAGCATGCAGATCTTGATGAAATCGTGGAAGTGTCGGCAAGGGCGGCATCCATGCCGGATGTACAGTTACATATTCGGGAAGGAGAGAGGTATCGCCTGCAGGATCTGTGTTATTCATTGATGCTGGAATCTCATAACGATTCTGCGGTGGCCATTGCAGAGCATGTGGGCGGGACTGTGGAAGGGTTTGCGGCCATGATGAATCAGAAGGCAAAGCATCTGGGATGTTATCACACGTATTTTATCACACCGAATGGGCTTGATGCAGAGGACGAACACGGGAAACATTCCACAACTGCCAGAGATCTGGCGCAGATCATGCGCTGTTGTATGAAAAATGAGACATTTCTTTCCATAACCAGAGAGCCTTCCTGGACATTTACAGATGTGGATGGAAGCAGAAGCTTTACGGTACAGAATAAAAATGCATTTTTGCAGATGATGGAGGGAGCTCTGACCGGGAAGACCGGATTTACAAATGAAGCCGGATACTGCTATGTGGGGGCACTGGAGAGGGGAGAGAAACGGTTGATCACTGTGGTGCTGGCCTGTGGCTGGCCAAACCATAAGACCTGGAAATGGGTAGATACAAAGGCACTCATGAACTATGGTCTGGAGGATTACCATAAGGAGACGGTGGGAAGTGACAGGATGGCATTGGAGCCCGTATCCGTGATGGATGGCCAGAAAGAAAAGGTGGAGATCCTGACCGATGCGGCTTTGGAAGATTTCCTGCTGAAAGAGGATGATGAGTTTACCATGGAGGTACTGGTTCCGGATATCCTGAAAGCGCCTGTACAGGCAGGAGAGCTGGTGGGAAGTGTGGCCTACTATATTAATGGGCAGATCGTGGATCTGTTCCCTGTGTATACAGCGTCAGAAGTGAAGAAGATCGATCTGGAATGGAGACTCAGGCAGGTGATTGATCTGTGGCAGATGGGAAATATTTTATAAAAATTTTAGTATTTTATGCAGAAAAATGCTTGGCAGATCAGAAAAAATCAAGTACACTGAATAACAGATATAATACGTTCAGGTGTCAGTTCGACACAAAGTTCCCAGAAGAGACGATATTGAGAAAAGAAAGGAAATATATGACATATGAAGAATTTTTAAGTGGGCTTGAGAAGGCTATTTTTGTGCAGAGAAGAGAAGAGGAGACGATCAAACGGGTACAGGTGCTGAAAAATAATGGAGTACAGCTGGATGGATTTTCCTGTGTGATGGAAGGACACCGGGAGCAGCCGACGGTGTACGTGAATCATTATTTCAGGGAAGATGTGACAAAGGAGGATCTGTGTACGCTGGCAGCGATGGTTCTGAAGATCCAGAGGGACAGCATGCTGCATCAGACTGGTGATTTCGAGATGCTTCTGGATTATGAGAAGATGAAAAAAAGAATCTATTGTCGCCTGATCTCCCGAAATAAGAATGAAGACCTTCTGAAGACAGTTCCATGGATTCCCTGGATGGATCTGGCAATCGTGTTTTATATGGAGATTCCGGGAAAATTGATCAAAAATGCCACTGCCCTAATCCGGACAGCACATATGGAACGTTGGAAAATAACAGAAGACCAGCTCTTTGAACGGGCAAAGAAGAACCTGCAGAGACGAGGATTCCGCATGGTCGCCATGACGGAATTCCTGGGAGATCAGGTGGAATGCCCGGACGCAGAAATGTATATTCTGAATACGAAAAAGTCGGAATTTGGTGCGGCTGTGTTTGTGGATTCTCAGGTGCGCCGCATCTGTGCCAGGCAGATTGGAGGAAGCTATTATATTCTTCCCAGCAGTATTCATGAACTGATCCTTCTGCCGGACAAGGTGGATTATGAGCGCAAAGAGCTGGACGAACTGGTAAGGCAGGTCAACAGCCAGTGTGTAGAAGCGGAAGATTTTCTCAGCGATCATGCCTATTATTATAATGCGCAGAAAGATCGGATAGAATTCTAAATAAACGGAATAACCCGGGGGAAAAAACCGCCCAGAGACAATTCGCAAAACCGCCCTGCGGGCTTACTGTTTTGCCGATGTGTGGGAACGGAACAGCCCAGAGACAATTCGCAAAACCGCCCTGCGGGCTTACTGTTTTGCTCATTATGGGGCTCTCGCCCCATAGATCCATAAAACCAGCCCATTTCAAGTAAACTTGAATGGTCTGCTTGTTATGTCTCTGCCTGTCTCTGTGCTGTTTAGAAAAATATTACAAAAATATTACAAAAAACATTTGCTTATTTCCTCAACATGGTGTATGATAGTTGAGGTAATAAGCCAAGCACCTGTAGCTCAGCTGGATAGAGCACGGGCCTCCGACGCCCGGTGTCGCAAGTTCGAATCTTGTCAGGTGCATTTTTTATATTCAAAAATAATAAAAGGAGATGCTTATGGAGTTGAAGAACCTGAAAGAATTATTGCAGATGTACAAAAAGTACACGTTCATCGGTATGGCTGTTTTTGCAACAGCAGCAGTATTGACAACTGGCTGTGGAACAACGAAGACCGGAGATGCTGCAGAGGGAACAACAGGTGCAACGAATGAGACAACGGAGGAAGACGCGAATGAGCTGATTGAGAACACTCATGCTTCGATAGAGCGTCTTGTTACAAAATATCTGGACTGTATTATCAACGGAGATACAGATACACTGGCAACGATCACAGATGAGCTGACTGATGAGGACAAGGCCAAGATTGTTTCCCGTGCGACTGCATATGACTCTTATGAGAATATGGTCTGCTACACAAAGGATGGTCCGGAAGAGGATTCCTACATTGTGTTCCTGTGTTTTGATATCAAACTGAAGGATTTCCTGAAGGTGGAGACACTGGTTCCGGATATTCAGTGTCTGTATGTGACACCGAAGGATGAGGATGGCAGTCGTTATATCCGTTACAGCAATGTGGAGGAAGACGAAGAACTTCAGGCCTATGTCAAGCAGCTTGAGGAAGATTCGGAAGTAAAGGCACTGTATGCGGATATGCAAAGCCGCTATCAGGAAGCACTGGAGAACGATGAGGCACTGAGAACCTTTATGGAAAAAGTGACTACTGGTTCTGGAAGTGATGAGGCAGAAGCAGGTGAAGAGCAGACAGAGGAAGCTGCTGCAGAAGAGACCACGGAAGAACAGCCGGAGGAGACTCAGGAGGAAAGTGTTGAGACTGGTGAGGCTCAGGCACAGAACCGTGAGACCCGTGTGAAAGAAAGCGTTAATGTTCGTTCCGATGCAACAACTGATTCTGATCGAATTGCATTGGCTTATCAGGGCGATGCGATCACTGAGATCGAGTCTTATGACAATGGCTGGAGTAAGGTTGAGTACAAAGGTCAGACTGGATATGTGAAGACAGAGTTCCTGGAATAGTAAAAAAAGAATAGAATGATAAAAAGCTCCATACCCTAGTATTGATTACGAGGGAAAGGAGCTTTTTTATGTTATCAGAAGCAGACAGAGCGGTGCTGGATGAGAGTTTCCAGAATACAAGGATGGCCGGTGAGGCGATCCATATGGTGATCGGCAAGGTAGAGGATGAGGATCTGGCACTGGATCTGAATCGTCAGGCCTGCCGTTTTCTGCAGTTCGAGGAGAAACTGCAGCAGATGTATGCCAGAGAGCATGAGACGCCGCCGCGGGATCATGTGGTGGACAAGACCATGCTGTGGAGCGGTATTCAGATGAATACGCTGATGGATGACAGTACGGAAAAACTGGCAGATATGATGATCCAGGGAAATACCAAAGGCATGACAGAATTGATGAAGACGGTCAAGGAAAACCGGACTGCCGCACGGGAATATTGCGAGATTGCAAAAGAAATCGCAGACTTTGAGGAGAAAAATATCGAAAAACTGAAAGCATATCTGAAGTAAGATAGACTGGTAATCAGTGACATATTTTGGTATAATCAAGAGCGTATGGCGGCAGTGAAAAGAGATCTGCCGCCATCAAAGAAAGGATTACATATATGTTACGTTTGAATAAATATTTAAGTGAAGCGGGCGTCTGTTCCCGAAGAGAAGCAGACCGTCTGATCGAGCAGGGAAGAGTGAAGGTGGATGGCACACCGGCAACGGTAGGAATGCAGGTGGATGAACATGCCCAGATAACCGTAGATGGAAAAGCAGTGGGTGAGAAAAAGCAGAAAACCATTCTGATTGCGGTAAATAAGCCAAGAGGAATCGTCTGCTCAGAAGCGCATCAGGGAAATGATACCAATATTATCGAGTTTTTGCAGTATCCCAAGCGGATCACTTATATGGGAAGACTTGACAAGGATTCTGAGGGTCTGCTGCTTATGACCAACCGTGGTGACCTGATCAATGAGATGATGCGGGCAGCCCATTATCATGAAAAAGAGTATGAGGTGGTGGTAGACCGTCCATTTACAGATCGTTTTCTCAACGATCTGGCAGCGGGTGTCTACTTAAAAGAGCTGGATGTGACCACCAGACCATGTCAGGTACAGCGGCTTGGAAAACGTAAATTTTCTATTGTTCTGACCCAGGGACTGAACCGCCAGATCCGCAGAATGTGCGGCGAACTTGGGTATCATGTGCAGGAGCTGAAGCGGACCCGGATCATGAATATCCGTCTGGGACACTTGAAGACCGGCACCTGGAGAAATGTGACCGAGGAAGAACTGCAGGAGCTTCTGTATCTGCTGGAAGAGTCCGGGGCAGAAGCAGCAGAGGTAGCAGAGACGGAAGGAGCAGAATAAGATGGACAAGATTGCCCGTATGAGAGAGCTGGGGGAACTTTTGAGAAATGCCTCCAGAGCGTACTATCAGCAGGATCAGGAAATCATGAGCAATCTGGAATATGATAAGCTGTATGACGAGCTGGAGGCACTGGAGAAGGAGACGGGAACCGTGCTGGCAGGTTCACCTACAGTGACTGTCGGTTATGAAGCGGTGGATGAGCTTCCCAAGGAACGCCATGAGTCACCTATGCTGTCTCTGGATAAGACAAAGGATGTAAATGAACTGGCAGCATTTGCGGGGGAGCATGAAGTATTGCTGTCCTGGAAGCTGGATGGACTGACAGTTGTGCTTACTTATGAAAATGGGGAACTCTCCAAGGCTGTCACCAGAGGCAATGGAGAGATCGGGGAGGTTATCACCAACAATGCCAGGGTATTTCGGAATATTCCACTGAACATTGCCCATAAAGGTGAGACGATTCTTCGAGGTGAGGCGGTGATCCGATATTCCGATTTTGAAAAGATCAATGCAGAGATTGCCGATGAAGCAGCGAAATACAAGAATCCCCGTAATCTCTGCAGCGGTTCAGTGCGCCAGCTGAATAATGAGATCACGGCAAAGAGAAATGTCTATTTCTACGCATTCGCACTGGTGAAAGCTGACGGTGTGGATTTCCACAATTCCAGAGAGCAGCAGTTCTTATGGATGAAAGAACAGGGCTTTGATGTGGTGGAATATAAAAAAGTGACCGGAGCGGGTATTCCGAAGGCTGTACAGGAATTTTCCGAGGCAATCGTAAACAATGATTTTCCATCGGACGGTCTGGTAAGCACATATGAGGATATTGCCTATGGTCAGTCCCTGGGAAGAACAGCCAAGTTTCCAAGGGATTCCTATGCGTTCAAATGGAAGGATGAACTTCGTGAGACAGTGCTTGAGAAGATTGAATGGAGTCCGTCCCGAACAGGACTCATCAACCCGGTGGCAGTCTTTGAGCCGGTAGAACTGGAAGGCACCACAGTCAGCAGAGCATCGGTTCATAATATCAGCATTGTAAGAGCCCTGAAGCTTGGTATTGGCGATCACATTACGGTTTATAAAGCAAATATGATCATTCCACAGATCGCAGAGAATCTGACCCAGAGTGGTAACCTGATCATTCCGGATGTCTGCCCGGTGTGCGGCGGTGAGGCGAAGATTATCAAGAGTAATGATGTGGAGTCACTGTATTGCATGAATCCAGACTGTCAGGCGAAAAAGATCAAGGCATTTACTTTGTTTGTGAGCAGGGATGCTATGAATATTGATGGACTTTCTGAGATGACGCTGGAGAAGTTTATTGGCTGCGGATTTATCCGGGAGTATGCGGATATTTTTCATCTGGATCGTTACCGGGATGAAATTGTGACCCTGGAAGGATTTGGAGATAAATCTTATAATAATCTGATGAACAGTGTGGAACAGGCAAGACATACCACGCTGCCAAGAGTGATCTACAGTCTGGGAATCCCGAATATCGGGCTTTCCAATGCCAAAATGATCTGTAAGGAATATAAAAATGATCTGGAGAAGATCCGCAGGGCAACAGCGGAAGAATTAAGCGCGATTGCAGGTATCGGCGGTGTGATCGGCACCAGTGTGGAAGAATACTTCAAAGATGAAGAGCATAATCGGTGGCTCAACGATCTGATGAAAGAACTGGAACTGGAGCAGAATCAGGAGCCTGAAGGAGAACAGACGCTGGATGGAAAGATATTTGTCATCACCGGAAGTCTGGAACATTTTTCCAATCGGAATGAGCTGAAGGAACTGATCGAGTCCAAAGGAGGAAAGGTGACAGGAAGCGTTACCTCCAAGACCAGTTATCTCATTAACAATGATCTGTTGTCTGGTTCATCAAAAAATAAAAAAGCAAAAGATCTGGGAGTGGAGATCATCTCTGAGCAGGATTTTCTGAATCGATTCTCATAAAGCATAGAAGGAGCATAATCAAATGGATAATCTGGAAAATATTGACGTATCAAATATGGATGTTTCGACGATGTCAAAAGTAATTGAAAGACTGTGGCCCAAATTTCTGGACGCAGGCATGAATATTGTCTGGGCTGTGCTTATTTTGATCGTTGGATTAAAACTGATCAGTATTTTAAGAAAGTTTCTGAAGAAGACGCTTCTCCGTGGAAATGTGGATACCGGCGTGGTACAGTTTCTGGATGCGCTGGTGAAAATCTCTGCATGGACGGTTCTGATATTGTCACTGCTTGGACATTTTGGTATTCAGACTACCTCTTTTATTACGATTCTTGGATCGGCAGGAGTCGCTATCGGTCTTTCTCTGCAGGGAAGCCTCTCAAACTTCGCAGGCGGCATTCTGATTCTGGTTATGAAGCCTTTTCAGGTAGGACATTATATCAATGCCTGTGGATGTGAAGGAACGGTCTCTGAGATCTCCTTGTTCTGTACGACTTTACATACGGTGGACAACCGCAATGTGGTCATTCCCAACGGTACGTTGTCCAATAGCAATATTGTGAATTTTTCTGCCAATGAGACCCGCCGTGTGGATATGAGCGTAGACGTGGCCTATGGCTCGGACCTGAAAGCGGCAAAAGCACTGATCGAGAGCATTTTATCAGAGGATGATAAGATTCTGAAAGACCCGGCATGGACCGTTGCTGTTGATAATCTGGGAGACAGTGGAATTACGATCCTGATCCGTCCATGGGTGAAAGCTGCTGATTACTGGGATGTAAAATGGCGGACACTGGAACGGGTACATGACCGTCTGACAGAAGCAAATATCGATATTCCGTTCCCGCAGATGACAGTTCATCTGGAAAAATAATGTAAAGAGGGGTATACTGGAGACAGGGCACAAAGGAGAGCGACAAACGTATGGCAAAACTGTTTAAGGTATTAAAGAGCCGAACCGTGCTGGTGGGGCTCGCAATTCTCATACAGGCAGCCTGGTATATTCTGTTTTTGAGACAGCTGACCAGCTACTCTGTATTTATCAATGGATTTTTCCGGATCTTAAGTGTGGTGATCGTGTTATATCTGATCCGCAAGGATGAAAATTCGGCCTATAAGATCGCATGGATCATCCTGATCATGCTGATCCCACTGTTGGGTGGTATCCTGTATGTGCTGGTCGGAAACAAGAAGCCAAGCAAAAAGATTGCCCAGAAAATGGCAGTGGTCAAAGATGGCATGAAAGATACCATGAAGCAGAATGAGGAGATTCTTGCAGAAGTCAGAGCACAGGATGCGAATGTGGCAGGCTCTATGAATTATCTGGGAACCCTTGGCCGTTATCCGGTGTGGAAGCATACCTCGGTGAAATATTTCCCCATCGGTGAAGAGATGTTCGCATCTATGCTGGAAGATCTGAAGAAGGCAGAACATTACATTTATCTGGAATATTTCATCATTGAGCAGGGAATCATGTGGAACTCGATCCTGGAGATCCTGGAACAGAAAGTAAAAGAAGGCGTGGAGGTGCGTCTGATCTATGATGATGTGGGGTGTGTGGACCGTCTGCCGATCCATTATACAAAGCTGATGGAGAACAAAGGCATCAAATGTATGGCATTTAACCGGTTCGTACCGTTTCTGTCACTGGCCATGAACAATCGTGATCATCGGAAAATCCTGGTGATCGATGGTTATATCGGTTATAGCGGCGGAATCAATCTGGCAGATGAATATATCAATGAGAAAGCGAGATTCGGTCACTGGAAAGATACAGGAGTGCGTCTTTTGGGAGAAGGTGTGTTCAATCTGACGATCATGTTTCTGGAGATGTGGAATGCATTTCAGAAGCCGGATTTTGATTATGAAGCATTCCGTCCTCACAGATGGCACCCGGAGACTTTTAAGACAGATGGTTATGTGATTCCTTATGCGGACACGCCTCTTGACAACGAAGAGCTGGGAGAAAATGTATATATCAACATTCTCAATCAGGCAAAAGATTATGTATATATTGCAACACCGTATCTGCTTATCAGCGATGAGATGGAGCGTGCGTTGTGCCTGGCAGCCAAGCGGGGTGTGGATGTAAGGATATTGATGCCGGGCATTCCGGATAAGCCTATGGTCTTTTATATGGCAAAATCTTATTATCCGCCGCTTCTGGAGGCTGGTGTCAAGATTTATGAATATACGCCGGGATTTGTCCATGCTAAGTCCTATGTGTGTGATGACCAGATCGGAACTGTAGGCAGCATCAATATGGATTTCAGAAGTCTTTACCTGCATTTTGAGTGCGGAACGATGCTCTATCAGTGTGAGGCAATTCATGATATTAAGACTGATATGGAGCAGTGTTTTGAACAATGTCATCAGGTGACTATGGGGGACTGCCGCCAGGGCGTGATCGGTGGACTGTTCACCAGTGTATTGCGGGTACTGGCACCCTTGATGTAACAGGAAAATACCATAAGTGAAATACAACCAATAAAATATACAGAGGCTGAATAAATTATGAACGTACTATTTTTTCTGACACCGAAAAGTGAAGTTGCATATTTGAAAGATGAATGGACTCTGCGACAGGGAATTGAGAAGCTGGAATACAGCGGATATACTGCAATTCCCATGATCGACAAGGAGGGACATTACCTTGGGGTGGTAACGGAAGGCGATTTCCTTTGGACACTGAAAAAACGTTATGATATGAATTTAAAAGAGGCAGAAAATGTCTCAATCCTCACAGTGGAGCGTCGGATGGAATTCCGCCCGGTATCCATCAATGCGTCCATGGAGGATCTGATCCAGACAGCCATGAACCAGAACTTTGTTCCGGTCATTGACGATAAAAAAATATTCATAGGCATTGTCACCAGAAAGGATATTATCAAATTCTGTTTTGACACCTATGTAAAGACAGGCAAGGAGGAAAAAACATTATGAAATTAAAAGATCTTCAGGATGCAATGATCGCAGCCATGAAAGCGAAGGATAAACCGAGAAAGGACTCTATCTCCGCACTGGTATCCGCAGTGAAAAAAGCAGGTATTGATGCAGGATGCCGTGACGATATTCCGGAGGATATGGTCAATCAGGTCGTATTAAAAGAGCTGAAAAGCGTTAAAGAGCAGATCGACACCTGCCCGGCTTCCAGAGAGGATTTGCTGGCAGAGTACAAGGCCCGTTACGATGTGATGAGTGAATTTGCTCCGAAGCTCTTAAGCGCAGAGGAAGTAAAAGAGATCCTCACAAGTAAATTTGCTGACGTGCTGGCAACCAAGAATAAAGGTATGATCATGAAGACCGTTATGGGTGAGCTGAAAGGCAAAGCAGACGGTAAAGTGATCAATCAGGTAGTAGCAGAACTGACGAAATAAAAGAGAAGAGACAGTTTTCAAAAAGCAGGGTATAAGCGTACTCTGCTTTTTGACAGGAGAAACGAAGATGAAGGTAGCTGTGTGCGATGATCAGCCAGAGATATTGCTGGAGATGCAGAAAATATTACTAAAGGAAGAAGATATTAGAAGTGTAGATATCTATGGGGATATTGAGATATTTTTCAGCATGATCAATGAAGAAAAAGTATATGATGTGGTGTTTATGGATATTGACTGGAAGTCGCAACAGACAGGAATTGATTTTGCAAAAAGGTTATATCAGTGTTGCCCCGATACAAAATTGGTTTATATCACATCTTATGCATTGGAATATGTGGAAGATGTTTTCTTGGGACAGAGCAACCTGAGTGGATTTCTAACAAAGCCTATAAAAGAGAAACAATTGAAAAGGAACATTGATAAAATAAGGAAAGAAAGAGAAGATGTAGGAAAAAAGTTGTTAGTCAAATGGAAGGGAGAGATTATAGCGGTTCCTTTTTCACAGATCAGATATTTGGAAGGAAAACTTCATAAGACCTATATTTATGCCGTGAATCGAGAATATCAGTGCGGAGATCGTGTGGAAACTTTGAAACAACAATTGGATCAACGATTTTTAAATTGCCATAAAAGTTATCTGGTAAATATGGACTATATCTATGCGTTTCAAAGGGCAGAGATTTTCCTTGATCCAAAAGATGGAACGACAGAGAAAAGTTGTATACCGGTCAGTAAGTCGAAACTGAAAACAGCAAAGCAAACATGGCTCAGCTATGTGGGAGAAAAGTTCTGACGAATCAGATAGGAGAGTTTAAACGATGTGGACGATCATATTAAGCACGGTTTCGTATATATATGGTTTTGGACTGACTGCATTATTTTTCAGTAAAGCCCTACAATTAAGGTATTCCATAAAAAAATCAATATTGCTTATCAGCGGAATGGCTGTGTTTATTTGTATTTTCAAACTACCGGTTTTATATGCCGGCATGGATATAAATACGAATTTATTAACAGGATTCCAAATTGGATTTGTATTGCTACATTTAGTTTTTGTATATAGAGGTACAGTAATACATAAAGTGCTGGCATTGCTCTTGAATATGCTTACCCTGTCGGTTGCAGAATCTTTTGTTATGTATTTATTGCGTGTGAACGGAATTTATGGAGAACGAGCACTGGAAGCAGGGGCGACATATACGATAATTGGAACGTTAATAATGATTCCGCTTCAAGTGATTGCTTGTTATGTAGATTGTTATATATGGAATCGTTTCAGAAATATAAGATGGCAGAATAATACACATCAGTTCTTTTGCCTGTTGTTACCTGTAGGCCAAATCTTTTTTATGGAAGCAATGTTACAGGAAGATATGGTGATAATGCACAAAACTACATGGTTGCTTTTCGTTGGTTTGTTATTGAGCGTAGCGACAGAAATTGGCGTGTTTGAGCTTCTTGAACGGGCAGAAGAAAGAAACAGACTGGAATCTGAACTTCGCCAAATGCAGCATTATTATGATATGGAACAGATTCATTATGAGCAATTAAGAGAATTACAGGAACAGACAGCCAGAATTAGTCATGATTTTCAGAACCATTTGCTTATGCTTCAAAATATGGAGGAGCATTCGTCATGAAAAACAAAATTGTATTTTTTCTGATGATTCCCATAAGTCAGATTGTATTGGTTGCGGGGTATCTTTGTAGTCAACAGAAGCTTGGAATATGGGGAATGTTGGGACTTCTGTTCTTTCTGCTGGCAGATAGCTTGTTTGTTTATTCATTAATCTGGGGAGCCAGAAAAGAAAAAGTTCAACAACAGCTAGAAGAACTTTCATATCTGCAGGATACACAACGTCTCCGGAATGAGATGTTGGTGAAAAATGAACAGGAACTTTTGCAACTGAAGGAAAAATTTGACAGTGAACTGAAAGATATTCGCGAGAAAATTACTTGCGGTGAGATTCGGGCAGCGGATGCGAAGATTGTGAGCATTCAAAAAAACCTTGACAGAGTCAGAGCGGGAGAGTATTGTCAGAACAAAATTGTAAATGCAGTCATGAGCGAAAAAGCAAAGCAATGTGAAAGAAAAAACATTGAACTGAATGTGGAACTTATGGTTCCAGGCGTACTTTATATGGATGCACTTCATATTTGCAGTCTTTTTTCTAATTTGCTGGATAACGCAATAGAAGCAGTTGATAATAAAGAAAATCAGAAACAACGATGGATTCAGATTCATACAGAGTTGAAAGGGGGGTATTTGATTATAAAAATATCCAATCCTGCAGAGGAAAAGCATGTTGAAAGAGAAAAGAGAGATGGGCATGGATATGGAATAAAAATCATACAAGATATTGTAAAGCAGTATGATGGTATCTATAAAAGAGAGTATAAGCAGGAAATATATACGGCTCTTCTCGCAATCAGAGCCGTGTGAATATATAATGAACAAAAAACAGATGGAAAAATCCATCTGTTTTTTGTTGTCTAATTATGTAAGTAAATGGACTGATTCTGCAAATCAACACACACACTATATGCATATTTTATAATAAAAAAGAGAAAAATCGATAGATTTTTAGAAGGTTTTGAGGAGTGGATAGTGAGTGAAAGTAGCAGTGTGTGAGGATCAGCCAGAAGTGCGGTATACCCTAAGTAAGATATTATCAGAACTCCCCATGGTGAAAAAGATAGAAGTATATTCAGATATGGATATGTGTCTGGGGGACATAGATGAGGGAAATTATTATGATGTGGTATTTATGGAGGTTGACTGGAAGCAGGAAAAAACAGGAATTGATTATGGAAAAACAATTTATAAGATGAGTCCCTATACAAAGTTGATTTATATTGCAGCAGATGTGGAGAAATATATTGAAAGTATTTTTTTGGATGGTCCCAAGGTGAGTGGTTTGTTGAAAAATCCCATAGATGGAATACAGGTTAAAAAGTATATGGCTCAACTGGAGGGAGATCTTAAAAGAACAGAAGGACGATTGTTGATTCATTATAAGGGAAGCAATATAGCGATTCCTTTTCAGGATATTATGTATTTAGAAAGCCAGCTGCATAAGGTCAACATTGTACTGCAGAACAAAAAATATCTATGCGCCGGAAAACTGGATGAAATGGGAAAACGCCTCGGTAAGCAATTTGTGAGGTGCCATAAAAGCTATATTGTAAACATGGATTATATTTATGAATTAAGAGGAAGGAGAATTTACTTGAAAAACGGACAGGAGGTAGCAATCAGCAAAGCGTGTGCAGAATCTATAAAAAATGGGTTTGAGAAATATATTTCGGAGGAGGAGGTACTCTTTTGAAAATGAATGTTACAATTATCAGAATTTGAAAAAAAGAAAGTAGAGAAGAATATGAATGAAATAAAAGAAAAAATAGAAGAAATTTCTTTGAAAAATTTAATAAAAAAAGGACTGACCTATCCTTCAGCACTTATCTCTCTAAGTTGGCTTCTTGTTGAACCAGAAGTAGCCATTCACGAACTCATGAGTGTCGTTAAGGGGAGGAATGACTTTTGAAATTTGAAGAATGTCTTTCATATTTAACGGATGAGCGGTGGGGGCAGTGCTCATTCCTGGAACATGCATCTGGAATTAAAAAGAATTGGCAGCCAGTATGATGCTATGAAGCGTTATCTGTGGTTTCTTGAGAAATATCCAGGATTGATCGATGCGGTTAATAATAAATATATTGCTTCTTATCTGAACATGACACCTGTCACTTTGAGCAGACTGAGGCGGAAACTGAAAGACAGTAAGGAAAAGGAGAAAAATCCATGTTAGTTACATTAATATGCGAGGATTACTTGTATGATGTGGTTCTTCCAGAAAAAGTAAGAGGAAAATTTTGGATAGAAGATACAGACAGCAAGTTGTTAAGTATTGAAGAGCAACTGGGAATCTGGACAATTCATGCAAACCGAAAAATCAAACTATATGAGTTTGAAAATAGACAGGAAGTTGATCAGTTGCGGCTGCAGTCTGGAAAAATGTATGTTGTCGAATGGAATACTGGAAAAAGAGGCTATATTTTTGCAGAGGAATTTACAGAAGATCGTTGTACTTACTGTAAATATACGGTTAAAGATAACTGTAATATTAATATCGGAAGTTCAGAAGGAAATCAACTGATTATCAAGAATCCATATGTATCACAAATTCATGCTCAAATATCCTATTATGATGGGGTCTGGTTTGTGCTTGATAATAACAGCAGCAATGGAGTTTATGTAAATAAAGTTCGTGTGCAGAAAAAGCAGAAACTCAACCCAGGTGATGTCATATATATTCTCGGAGTAAAAATCATTGTTGGTGCACAATTCATTGCATTCAATAATCCGGATCATGCAGTTGAGATCCATACGGATCAGCTTTTGAAGTATCAGAATGAACCTATCATGGAGTATCAGGAACTGGAAGCGGTCAGTGAAAAGATTTATTATCGTTCTCCTGTATTTGAAAAAAGTATTGTTCCGCTGGAATTAACAATAGATGCTCCGACAGCACAGGAACAAGATGATTCTTCGCCATTGTTTCTGGTCCTTGGTCCATCATTAATTATGGGAGCTGCTTCATTTTCTTCAGCTATATTGACAGTCATGAACACGATAAATAATGATGGGAATATAATTAACTCTGTTCCATCTCTGATTATGTCTGTTTCTATGCTGGCCGGAATGGTTGTATTTCCTGTGTTCATACGGAAAAATGACAAAAAAAGGGCTTTAAAAAGAGAAGAAATACGGAGAAATAAATATCATAAATATCTTGAGAATATCAGAGAGGAAATCAATAAGTCAATTATTGTACAAAAAGACATCTTAAATGAGAAATACTTGCCGGTATTATATCAGATCAATAAAAAGAATTTTTATGATATGTTGCTTTGGAATCGTGTAAAAGGGCGCGATAATTTTCTTACTATTCGAGTGGGTGAAGGAAATGTTCCTCTTCAGGCCAATTTGAAGTTTCCACAGCAGCGATTCAGCATTGATGATGATGTTATGCGTGATGAGGTAAATAAACTCAGCGAAGAAACACCTATGATTACAAATGTTCCGGTTAGTTATTCCATGATTAAACACAGAGTATCCGGAATTGTAGGAGACACAGCAGCAGTTGAAACCATGCTGCATAATATTCTTCTTCAGATAGCTGCATTGCATAGTTACGATGAATTGAAAATCGTTTTTCTTTGTGAAAAAACAGATTTGAAAAAATACAGCTATGTAAAATGGATGCAGCATATATGGAATAATGATTTTACGATGAGGTATCTTGGGACTGATTCGGAAGAACTCAGAGATTTGTCTGCACTGTTTTCTAAAATTATTGAAGAACAAAAAACTGAAAAAAAGGAAAGCGTACATGCAAAAGGTCCGCATTATCTGATTGTCTCAACAAGTAAACAGCTCTCAGATGGATGTGCATTTCTGGCAGATATTCTGGCAGATGAGACCCTGATGGGATTTAGTTATCTGGCTGTTTATGATGAATTGAAAAATCTTCCGAAAGAATGCACGGCAGTAATTCAGGTAAAAGGAACGCAGGGAATGTTGTTCGACTATCAGGAAGATGGCAGGCAGACAAACTTTTCCATGGATATGGTATCTGCAGAAGATGCTGTTCAGACGGTTATGGATATTGCTGAATACAGACTTGATCTGCAGGGAGGAAAATATGTTCTGCCCAAAATGCTTACATTCCTTGATATGTATAAGGTTGGAAAATATGAGCATCTGAATATTGCAAGTCGATGGAAGACAAGTAATGTAGTTCGTTCTTTGCAGGCTCCTGTTGGTGTAAATACGGATGGAGAATTGCTTTATCTGGATCTGCATGAAAATGCCCATGGTCCGCATGGATTAATTGCCGGAATGACAGGATCTGGAAAATCAGAATTCATCATTACATATCTTTTATCACTGGCAGTAAATTATAGTCCGGAGGATGTAGCATTTATTTTGATTGACTATAAAGGCGGTGGACTTGTCGGTGCTTTTGATAATGAACAGTATCATTTGCCACATTTGTCAGGAACGATTACAAATCTCGATGGAGCTGCAATTACTCGTTCGCTTTTGTCCATACAAAGCGAACTTCGAAGGAGACAGCAGTTGTTTAATGAGGCGAGAAATATATCAGCCGAAGGCACTATGGATATATACAAATATCAGAAGTTGTATCGCGATGGGATTCTTAAAACACCATTACCACATCTGTTTATTGTCGCAGATGAATTTGCTGAACTGAAAGTTCAGGAACCGGAATTTATGGATCAGTTGATCAGTACAGCCAGGATTGGAAGAAGCCTTGGTGTTCATCTGATTCTTGCAACTCAGAAACCAGGTGGTGTTGTAAATGATCAGATCTGGGCTAATTCAAAATTTAAGGTTTGTCTGAAAGTTCAGGATAAAGCAGACAGCATGGAAATGCTGAAACGCCCGGATGCGGCAGAACTGGTTGAAACTGGTCGGTTTTATCTTCAGGTTGGCTATAATGAATTATTTGAGCTTGGCCAGTCTGCATGGTGTGGTGCTCCATATATTCCGAACGATAATACAGAACCTGAGACAGATGAATGGGTACAGATGATAGATCATCAGGGAAATATTATTGAAGAAACCAGGCCTCAGAGAAAATATTCTTCTGTGAAAGCAAAGAAAAAGCAAATTGTTGAGATTGCAAAATATCTGGCTGAAATTGCTGAAGAAGAACACAAAACAGCCAGACCTTTATGGCTTCCTGAAATACCGGCACTGATTACAGTAAAGGAACTGGAAGATAAATATGGCTATGTTGCAGATATGAGCTTGAATCCAGTTATAGGAGAAGAAGATATTCCTTATGATCAGGAGCAGAAGCTGCTGACATTACCGCTGACAGAAAAAGGAAATGCTATTTGTTATGGAATTGCAGGAAGCGGAAAAGAACTTTTTGTCACGACGGTATTATATTCTCTTTATCAGCATCATGGCAGCAGACAGTTAAATACATATATTCTTGATTTTGGTGCAGAAACATTAAGAATGTTTGAAAAGGCACCTCAGACTGGAGGAGTTCTGATTGCAGGAGAAGATGAACGAATCAGAAATCTCTTCAAATACTTGAAGAAGGAAATCACCAGAAGAAAGAAGCTACTATCTGAGACAGGAATAGATTATCTTACAAGTAAACAGCGAACAGATTTTGAATTTGCAGATATTGTTGTTATAGTTAACAATTATACCAATTTTATTGAACAATATGAGGAGCTGGAAGATACACTGAATTCTCTTACAAGAGATTGTACAAAATATGGTATTTATTTTGTAGTTACCTGTATTTCACAGTCAGGAATTCGATTTAGATTACAGCAGAATTTTTCTCAGGTATTTGTATTACAGCAGAATGATAAATCTGATTATACAGCTATTCTTGGAAATACAGGAGGAGTATATCCGTCATTGCTGAAAGGAAGAGGAATTTATCAAAATGTAGATGTACGGGAGTTCCAGACAGCGCATATCAACAGAGAGGGAAATACAGCGGATGAAATAAGAAAATTCTGTAAAAAACTTACTGAACAGGATCATGGTCAGGCAGTAAAGATACGGGTACTTCCAGATATACTGTATTACACAGAGTTCATGGACAGAGAAATTTCTTTTGACAGAATGCCTGTAGGAATTTACAAAGAGACAATGAACCCGGCATTCCTGAATATGCGCAAAGAAGGAATAATGCCTGTCTTTGCCATGGAAATGCAGGATCTGAAAGGCTTTATGGAAGGAATGATAGAGTTACTCTGTCAGAGCTCAGAATGTGATGTATATGTACTGGATCCACTTCATCTGATTGAATCTGATAAATTGAAAGAAGACAGACATATTGTCAATGATCTGGAAGGAACTGTAATAAAATTGTTTGCTGAGACTGTTGAACGACATAATTCTTTTAAAACAGATGCAATAAAATTTGAACATTCTGGTTATGCAAATACAGTTGTATTTCTTCTTGGTCTGCAGAAGATCAAAGCACAGCTCAGTGATGATGGACAAGAGAAACTTCAGTTGATTCTGGACAAAACAAAAGGTCATTTTAAACAGAGTTATTTTGTGGCAGACAGTTATCATTTCGCAAATCAGTATGCATTTGAAACATGGTGCAACGGAAATGGTATATGGGTGGGCAAAGGGCTGAGTGAACAGTCTGTGCTGCATTTATCAGGAAATATTTCCTCATCCAGAACAGCAAATTATACAGATGGATGTCTGATACGTCAGGGATCAGGAAAACAAATGAAACTTGTAATTTCGGATTATGTAAAGGAGGAAGAGGACGATGAATAAGGTACAGGTACAGTTATACATTCCGGCAACTGGTACATCCTATGACATTTTGCTGCCAAGAACGATCTCAGTCGCCCAGGCAACAAGCCTCCTTGCCAGTTTCTTTAAAGGAACTTCGGAAAGAGCATATATCGCAGATGCAAACACGACATTGTGTAGTATGGATACAGGTAATATTTATTCTGCAAATATGTCAGTGGAAGACCTGCATTTAAAGAATGGTTCGAAACTGATGTTAATTTGATAAAAATGAAAAGGAGAGAAACGTATGGACAGTATCAAAGTAACACCTGCTGAGTTGGTCAGAGAGGCGAAAAATGTAGATCAGGAGGCAACTTCGTATTACAACAAATACAAAGAACTGATTCAGACAGTGGAAACATTGACCAGCGGAGACTGGACAGGGGAAGATGCGGATCTTTTCAGAGAAAAAGTAAAAGCATTCGAACCGGATTTTGCAAAAATGAAACAGCTGATGGAAGAATATGCTTCATTTTTAAGAAGTGCTGCGAAAAATTATGATAACACAACAGAAAATGTTATGTCTGCAATCAGAGGACTGCGGTAGAAGGAGGAATAAAAATGTCAGACAGATTAAAAATAATTCGTTTTAATGAAGTTGAAGCTTCAGCTAACTTAATCAAAAAAGAGAATGATGATCTTCGTGCATATCTTCAGAATATTGAAAATCATATTACAAGTCTGGAAGGAAGCTGGGAAAGTGACTCTGCAGTTGCAATCCGTGGGAAAATCAAGGGAATGAAGCCAAGATTTGAAGAGTACTACAAAGTAGTTGATAACTATGTAAAGCTGTTGCATAACACAGTAGCTGATTATAAAGCAACAGAGCGGACCAATACATCAAATGCAGAACAGTTTATTTAACTGACATAAGGGAGATCAAGTGTGAAAAAAAGAAACTGTTATATTACAACGGTACTTCTGATTCTCATATGCGTACTCACAGGATGTGGAAAAACCGGCGGTGGGGGTTCAGATACCTCTGCCGCTGGATCTGAAAAGCTTTCAAAAGGAGAATGGATCGGCCTTTTGGGAGATCAGTTCGGGTACATAGATTATGAGACAACTGATGATTATTATTCAGATGTAACTTCAGATTATGAATATTATGATGAAATTCAGGCATGTGCAGAATGGGAAGTATTGACAGAAGAAAAAGAATTGCATCCAGAGGATACAGCGACCTGGCAATATGCGATAGAAACATCTGTACGTGCTATCGGAATCGACAAGATTAACAAATCTGATGCAGGAGTCGAAGTAAATGAAGATAATCTGATTGATTTTTTTGATGAAAAAATCGCAAATATAAAAGCTGGGGACAATGGTGACAGTGTGCTTTCTGCGCAATTAACAACTACAGACGCATCCCTGATTTTGAAGTATGCCTATGACTATGTAAATAATCTAACGTTACCGCAGAAATTGGAATATACCTACAATGAAGCTGTAAAAGAGGCATCCGAACAGGATATTCAGTTAGACAGCAATAGTAATACAGGTACAATTCAGGCGGGATCCTACGCGGAAGGTGATGTCATTTATGTGGAAGCGACGGAAAATGCCCCTGCTTCAGCTATTCGTATCAATTCCATTGAGAATAATGAATTTACTTACGAAAGTGTAGGAATGGAAGATGTATATGAGGAACTTCAGGTATCAGGTACTTTTGAGGGAACTGTGATTGACATTGAACCAGCTGAAGGTGTTACGATCGGCATGGTTGAAGAACCGATGAAAAAGAATTTTTCATATGCTTCTTACAGCAGACCTGAACAGTCCATGATTGCGACAGAAGGTAAAACAGAAAGTAATATTGCGGCTCCAGTTGCAGGATCCGGTAGCAATAATGTGAAATTTACAGCCACTTTAGGATCCGGGGCAACTTTTACCGTTCGGCTATCTGATATTCTTGTGACATCTGATGTAGATTACGGGATTTTAAAGGGACTGAAAAAAGCAGAGGCCAATGTATCATTCAATGATAAAGTAGAACTTAAATATGCATCGTCAGAACATTATTCAGTTACTCAAAATCTGGGAACTGTTAAAGTGCAGCTTGGAACAACGCCTTTAACAGTAAATTTCAGCCTGATTGCCAATGTGGGTATGGATGGAAAGATTACTCTTACCTATGCTTCACAGGTAGTAGCAAATGTTAACTATGTACAGGGAAGAGGACTTGCAAAATCAGTAAATAACAACAATGCTAACTGCGATCTCCATGCGGAAGTGACGTTAACCGCAGAACCTACTATAAAAGTAGAATTAGCCTGCGTTGGAAAAGGTATTGCAAATGTGAAAGTTACTTCTGGTGTTGTGGCAATTGCACAGGTAGATATTGACCTGCTGGGAGATGAACCTTCCTGTGTTGATTTGTATATGTATGTGCCACTGAGGTGGGCTGTTAATGAAGATGGTTGTATTATGACTAATATCAGTCCAAAACTGAAAGCATCAGAAAACGTATGGACTTCAGAGAACAGTCCGATTACACAGAGATTTCACTGGGAGGATGATGTACTGGTAGAAGCTTGTACCCGTGGAAGTAAAAAGGCAGTGGAAGCTAAAGATGTGGATGAAAATGGTGAGCCATATGACGAATATGAACTTTTTGAATTTGAAGAGATTTCATTTGAGACGATCAAAGTAGAAAAACAGGTAATCAAACTGGCAGCAGGCGAATCGGCAACAATCACAGTTGTATCTGTTCCGGGAGAATATTCACAGAGTGATCTTACCTATTCTTCAGAAAATACATCTGTGTGTACAGTGAGTGGTAGTCAGGTTACGGCAACCGGAGCTGGAAGCACACAGATTGAAGTATCTACTGCTGACGGTAAGTATAAAACCTATGTATCCGTTACTGTTGATGAAGAATACAACGATACTTCTGGTTTTGTACCATTAGCATAGCAATTGATTATTCAGGAAGCAGTCATTGATTGCTTCCTGAAATTTAAAGGGAGAGTTATTCATGAAAAAGATTACGCGAAAGATTTTAAGTTTGATAATACCATTTTTTATATGGTGTTTTTGCGGAACAGCATATGTGCTTGCTGCGGGAGAAAAGGTAATGAGTACTGTAGTCTCAGATCAGAATATGTATGTATATATTCAGAATCTTTCTGATCTCCAGTCGGGATCGTCCGTCCAGATAGGAAATCTCACCTGTTCTTCAGAAGCTGTATCTGCTGCAAAAATTGCGGATATGGATATTCCTATGCGGACAGTAATCTTAATTGATAATTCAAAATCTATCCCTGAAAAAGACCATTCAAATATTGAACAAGTACTGGATCTGTTAATTGATTCTTCTTTGCCGGGAGAGCAGTTTCAGATCGGTACAATATCCAGTGAGCTGACTTATTTATGTGAGTTTACGGATGATAAGGATACATTGAAAAATTGCATTGCAGAGCTTACATATGAGGATCAGGATACATATTTAAGTGATGTGTTGTATGATGTTATATCTGCTTTCAGTTCGGATGCGGACAGTACTTATACCAGATTTCTTGTAATATCCGATGGAGCAGATGATAAAACACTTGGATATACCAATGAAGAAGTACGCAGTTACATAGAGAAAAATTCGTATCCGGTATATACACTTGGAGTAATGAAAAATAATAATTCTTCTGAACTTGAAACTATGTTTTCCTTTTCAAGAGCATCTTCAGCGGACTCTTTTGTGATTGGCACAGAGACTTCCAATGAAGAGATTGCAAATGCGCTGGCAGAAGACAGACAGGATACATGTATTCGAATTGCTTTAGATCCTGCAGTACAGGACGGAAGCAATAAAAGTGTTTTATTAAAACTTGCAACTGCAGATGGAGTGGCTGAATTAAAAACAAGTGCAGTTATGCCGTTTGGAACCGGAGAGACAGTTGCTGATACCGATACAGAGAATAAAGAAGAGGAAACAGAGAATGTGCAGGAGGAGTTGCCTGTTTTAACTCCGGAAGAAGAGACAACATCTTCTTCGAGGATTCCATTTATCATGCTTGGAATTGTGGTAATTGTTCTGATTCTGGCAGGAGTTCTTATTTTTATTATTGTTCAAAAGAAAAAACAGATACTATCGGAAGCACAGGAAGCAGAACAGAAAAAACTGGAGAAGGAACGTCAGAAAGCAGTTGAAGAAGAAAGAAAACGTCAGGAAGAAGAAATACGAAGAAGAGTCGCGGAAGAAGCTGCCTCTGCAGAAACGGTATGTGATCAGGATGATATAGATCAAAGATATACCTACGGATTCTGGGAGATAAAAGGTCGTGCATATCTCGTTCTCAAGAATCTTGATCAGGATGGGATTGTTTATAAAAAAAGAATTCAGAACGAATTGACCATAGGAAGAAGAGATACAGATATTGTGATTGCGGGTGATGACAGAGTCTCAAAACAGCATTGTAAAATAATTAGAAGAGGAAATCTTCTTTATCTGGAAGATATGGGATCTAAGAACAAAACAGAGTATGAACATAAACGTATTTATGAAGAAACTCCAATTGTCAGTGGTGGAACAATAAAAATAGGAAGATACCATTATTCAGTGGAACTGGTAATGGAATAAGATAGAGACTGGGAAAATATATGAAGCTGAATAATACTTATACGATATTGGAAGAAATCGGTTCCGGTGGCGGCGGAGTTGTATATAAAGCATACCATGAAAGATTAAAAACCGATGTTGTTGTAAAACAAATCAAAGAACGTGTCAAGGGAAAACTGGAAAGCCGGGCAGAGGCAGATATATTAAAAAATATGAAACATACATATCTGCCCCGTGTATATGATTTCCTGGAAATTGATGGTGAAATCTATACAGTTATGGATTTCATTCCAGGAGAGAGTCTGGACAAAGCAATTGCCAGAGAAGGACGGTTCTCACAGAAACAGGTCCTGAAATGGGCGAATCAGCTGGCGGAGGCATTGGATTATCTGCATAGTCAGAATCCACCGGTCATACACAGTGATATTAAACCGGCGAATATTATGCTTACACCAGATGGGGATATTTGTCTGATCGATTTTAATATTTCACTTGCACTGGATAGTAGTATGAAGTATTCCACAGGTGTCAGTGCAGGTTATTCTCCGCCAGAACAGTATAAAAACCTATCATTTTACAGTAGTTTTACTCAGACGCAGAAAAGGCCTCCAGAAAAAGTGTTGGCAGACAATGCGGCTACTGCGACAGCAATGGATACAGTAACGGCAACGGCTACTGTGACAGCAATGGATACAGCAACAGCAACGGCTACTGTCACTGCAATGGCTACAACCACATCCACAGCAGTTGATACATCGAAAAATATTCAAGCAAGCATCAATTCTGCAGATACAACTGCGGTGGAAACAGAACTTCAAAATATCATCGGAAGAGGAATTGACATGCGGTCAGATATATATTCTCTGGGCGCAACTCTCTATCATCTTCTGACAGGGATCAAACCGGATTGTAATTTTGCAGAACTGAAACCACTCAGCCAGTGTGATGTTGAAATCAGTGAAGGATTTCAGCATATCATTGAAAAAATGATGGAATTTCTTCCTGAAAAACGATATCAAAGTGGATCTGAGTTATTATATGCTCTTCGCCATATTCAGGATCTGGACAGTGAATATGTAGCATGGAAGAGAAAGCAAAGACTGAAAAGATGCATGGTGGCAGGAGTATTCGCGGTTGGAGCAGTTCTTACAGTATGTGGAAAGACGATGATAAATAATGAGCAGAATATTGCTTACAATCAATACATGATAGATTCAGAACAAGCTATAGAAGCTGGAAATTTTGACATGGCGGCCGATACATTACAGAAAGCAGAGCAACTTCTGCCCAAAAGAGCGGAAGCATATAGTAAAAATGTTCTGCTTCTGTATGAAAGAGAAGAGTATGCGAACTGTATCAGCTATGGAGAAGAGATATTGAGAAATGCACCTTATCAGTTAGCAGATCAGGAAGCATCAACGATACTCAGCAATATTTATTATGTTCTTGGAAATGCCTATGTAGAAACTGAAGATTATGGAAATGCTGTGGCGAATCTGGAAAAAGCACTTTCCCTTTGTCAGGATAATAGTTTATATTATCGGGATTATGCTATTGCACTTGCAAAAACAGGAAATATTGACCTGGCAGAGAGCGAACTGCAGCATGCAGTAGACATGGGACTTGGAGAAGATTCTATTTACATGGTTCAGGGTGAGATTGCCTACGCAAAAGAATATTATGAAGAGGCATCTGAACTGTTGAAAAAAGTGATCTCATTTTCTGATTCAGACAGCTTAAGAAAACGGGCGGTTCTGCTTTGCGATAAAGCATATCGGGAGCTTGGCAGTGAGTGGATCGATCAGGACATCGAACTCCTTGAGACGGAAGAGAACAGATACGCGGATTCATCTGTTTCGACAGGAAGTATTACAGAACGACTGGCAGATGCATATACCAGAAAAGCAGAAACATCTGATGAAATTAAAAAAGAATATTATCAGAAAGCTCTGGACAAGTTTAACAGTCTTTATGAAAGCGGTTATGTAACTGCCCGGATGATGGAGAACATTGCCATTTTATATGAGCAGTTGAATCAGTATGATCAGGCAGAGGCAATTCTTCTGCAGATGTCAGAAAAATATCCGGATAGTTATATACCATATAAGCGCTTGGCTTTTCTGGAAGCAGACCGGCAGCAGCAAAAAGCTAACGCAGAACGCGAGTATCAGACAATGAAAAACTATTATGAGAAGGCATCTGAGCTTTACGAAGGCCAGAATACCGATCAGGAAATGCAGATGCTTGAAGTGATGCTTCAGGAATTAAAAGATGGAAACTGGTTTTAGGAGGGACATATGACAACAGGAACACTTGTTTTTACGTTAGGAATCGGATTGTTAATAATCAGTCTTTTGTCTGGGGGTGTCCTGGCTGTGACATATAATGGTTCCAGGAAGAAGATTCAGGAAAGAATGAGGGAAAAATACTGATGAAAAAGTGGATTTTTCTATTGATATCATTATTGACATTGTGTGTAGTTTCCTGTGGGTCAACACAGGCAAACTGGCAGAAACAGTATGATCTTGGTATGCAGTATCTGGAAGATGGCGACTATGAGCAGGCAATTGTGGCATTTACAG
>OGIO01000577.1_pt1 | contig 42249 bp, 22 predicted proteins | sample 1571841 | NCBI WGS metagenome assembly OGIO01 (sample SAMEA2582111, study PRJEB24529) | metagenome | biome: Human gut stool | place: China | collected 2011
CTGGCCACGGATACAGACCGTTTTACACATCAGACGATTCCGGCCTACGATGCCCGTGTGTTAACGGCCACCAGATCCGATGCACTCTATTATGAGACTGCATCATTGGTGAAAGAAACAGGCAGTATTGATAAAGTAGTATTGAACCTTTCCATCAATGCAGATCCTGCCTCCGGCGAGACGGAAAACCTGTGGGATGCAATTGCTGCAGATGAGGGAACCTGGTATCAGGAACCCCAGGATCCGGAGATTCCGCCAATTAGTACTTATATTGATGAAACAGGTGAAAAAATCAAGACGGATAATCCGCCATACAATCAAACCTATCAGGTTCAGAAGCAGAATACCCGTCATTCCGTGGAGATTGCAGGACGTGTTCTGAAAGTTGGACCGCAGGAGGCTCAGGTTGCGGCACGTCTGGAACTGGGAAATCAGTTCAATATGGATGCATCTACATCAATGGATCCGTCGTATCAGGTAAGAGCACAGGATAAAGTCAGCCATATCCGAGTTCAGCGTTCCGCACTTTATGATGCGTGGTTTAAGAACAGCGATCCGGTAGGAAATGGCTCGCTTACCATCAACCGTAAGGATGATGCGATAACAAGAACAAAGGATAAAACCGTCTTAAATAAAACGAGTGGAACAGAAAACGGAAAGAGTAGCTGGTCTTATCGTGACTGGTATGCATATCAGACAAGTTATGGTGCTACATATTCTTATGCGGAATGGCATGCGGGACATCTGGAGGATGCAGCTTCCATATATGTAATCCCTCCGGTGATTCGCCAGAAAAATGGACTTGGCATGCCGGCTGACGGGGCACCGTTTGCAGATCCGAGTGGAGATATCACGAAGAATTATCCGAATACTTCTGACGTTCCGGCTTATGGACTTCTGCGAGGCTATGGACTTGGAATTTACCAGCAGAACCATGATGGAATCGAGATTGCATCGGCAAGAACGGGTCATTATGATGAGGTGCCTTTACGGGATGATTGGAATGGAAGAATCACGCATGCAGACTATGTGAGCATGCGCGATACACTCCCCTATATCGGCCGCAGGGATGGCCTGTACAAGGGTTTCTTCAGCCGTTATCTGGAAATGTCAGACAGCATCAAGCCATATCTGATGAATGTGGAGATTACAGTTCAGAAATATGAGCAGGATGCGGATGGCAATACCGTAGGGGAGCTGAAATCGGATTACCAGAATGGAACACCGACTGCAACAGGTTCGAAAGTTTACACAATACCGTATACGGATATCTGGAACGCATACAAGTCGGCTGCTGATCAGACTCCGGAAGCGCTGGATGGACGAATCCTGTTCTGTTATAAAAAAGACACCACAGGTTCTCTCTATGGAAATGATCATCTGGCGTCCAGTTCTGATGCAGAGCTTTCCAGCAAGGGTACAACGGCAGAACAGCCGGGCGATCCATTGAACGATGAGATGCTGATCTGGGCAGGTAAGTACCCGAATATCATTCAGCTCGAAAAGAATGAGTATCCGACCCAGATTGCTGTACGTCTTGTGAATGTGAAGGGCAGCGCGGAGCAGACCGATGAATATGTGGTTCCGAATGCGTATGATCCGCAGCATGACGAGATTGAACAGCATACCAATGGAAAAGATCCGGACTGGTACGCAATGGGAAATGTCTGCGATATTGCGCCGGATGGAAAGACATTTAAGCTGAATGCATTACGCAGCGATTCGAGTGTAGACCCAGCTCAGACGGAAACAATTCCTAACACCGGTGTGTCCATGCAGGGTAATTACACAACGCAGCAGTATGGACAAAAACTGGCAAACTATGCGGACGGACTTGTGGGATTCCTTCAGAAAGAAGAACAGATTCCGCAAAAACCGGAGGAGCTGAATGATATCACAGTCAAGGAACAGGCAGAAATACTGACGAATGTAGATTCTTGTTATCATACTACCACGGAAGTATATGTGGAGCCGGTGGATAGCAACAAATACTGGACTCACAACTACGCAAACCTGGCTATGTGGTATGCAAAGCAGAAAGAACCTGCAGGAAAAGTTGAGACAAATGCAGTAGGGCTCCGGGATGAAGGTACGCCGGAAGAAAGAAAACGGGGTACCCAGATAGACCCGAAGAAGGCTGACTCATCATCATATGACCAGCTGGAGAAAGATAATACGGTTACCCCGATCACTGATTTCTACGATTACGGGGCAGATAATAAAACGCCGAACAGCATTCGTTACCGTGTATGGGCTACCAACACGACAGCGAAGGGCAATTCAACGGAAATTCCGGGACTGGATGACAGCGGCGTTTATTACAACGAACTCAACTATGTGGATGTGCTCCCGGAGGGACTCCGGACACAGCATATCTGGATTCCGATCCAGTTTATCCGAAAGACCATCAGCGATAAGCAGAGTAATGGTTCCTTCGATACTGAACAGCTGAAAAACGTAGTTGGTGAAAACAAGTTCGCGGTATCTGAACTTATGCTGTATACAGCAAAAGAAGCAAATTGGGCCTTAACTTCTGCAGATGGACGGACAGACAGCGGTAAAGTTGCAACCTATAATTTATATGAAGCAATGCTGAACTCGCTGATTAAGGTGGATGGAGACCTGAGTCAGGCCGGATCCGTTCTTAAGGATGACGGAAGTGCTGAACCCATCAGTGGAAAGAACATTAAGGATTACATTTTCTATGTGGATGCTTCCGGAAACCGCACGGACAACTATGCAGATGCGGTTTACTATGAGATCGATGTAGAAAAGATGTTCGGAACAACGAAGGATGGAGATATTCTGACACCGGCTAAGCTCGATGCAGATTCCGGCGGCGGATACTTCCTACAGAACAATCTTCTGGCTATGGATTACAGCCTGAAGGTACGGACAAACTGGAAGAATGATTATCACCAGAATATGCTCCGTTACTTTGGACCGAATGTAGCCGGTGATGCAACACTGACTGGAAACGAAACCATAGATCCGGCAGAGCTGCTGTTTGATGGTATTTTTGCAGAACAGTACCATGATGCAGATCCGAAAGTAACACCTGAGTGGGATTTAAAGAGCCGCCCAACGGTAAAAACTAATCCGCTGGAGCTGTCCAGAATCATCACAAATCAGGTAAAACTGCATATGCATACGGCCAGTGTGGAAAGTGTTACCCATGTATCCAATAATGAAGGATGGAAAAATATCAGTAAAGAATTTGATAACTATAAGAAGCTGCGCTTCACAAACCGTGCAGCCAAGCTGAATATAGCAGTGAACCGCCTTCCGTATAAGAATGCGGGACAAAGTTCCATCCCAGATCCAGATGCACAGGAAAACAATTTGCATGAGCCGAGAGGATTCTCCTATGGCGGTAATGATTTTGATAAGGCCAATCCGGATACAAAAGATAATCAGTATGACCAGACCGTCGATGTCAGCAGTCTGCTTCCGGGCGACCGGGTATCTTACTACGTGACAGCGGTGAACGCGAAAGACGATGTACCTACCGAGAGTGGTAAGCTGCGTCAGAGCGTTGACTGGATCAACCCGGTAATCCGTTTTGTAGCACCGGACGGCATGCGTATTGCAAGATGGATCTATATGCCGGATAATTTCGATCTGGGAACACTTCCGCGAGTGAATCGGGACGGTTCTGAGGTTCCGGGTGCTGACCCTCAGCCAGTCAGTGTGGCTGTGGCAGATTCGGATGCAGTTGGATTTACCCCGATCGGACATGATAAGATTGAAGCGTTTGATACAACCGGAGAAACAGGAACGATCACAGATCTTGCTGCGTATCCGTTAGTTCCGGAGAATAAGGAACTGAAGGATGAGTACAGCGGCATGGAGATGGAACGTCCGAACTTCTTCAATCTTGCGAGAACGTTCTCCACGTTTAGCGCAAAGACGGTAACGAATAACGTGGTACGGGATATGGTATGGCAGATCCATGGCACAATTCCGGTCAACAAGGGTATTCGTATTCTGGTTGTGCTGGAGGTGGAAAATACTGCGAATAACAGCAGCGCCAGCCTGACTTCCCAGACGAACCAGAGTAAGCTGCTGGAAACCCAGGTATTTGTAGGTGGACAGAAAGTCCATGACTATGAACCGTTCTACTTTACGAGTACCAAACCGCAGGGTTCCGCGAATCCGAAGGCAAAGGAAGATTACACGTATACTTCTAAAGATAACACGATTAAAGGTGTTCTGGAAACGAGTGGTAAGAATACTTCTTACGCTGAACAGAGTGCAAGACAGGAGACCATTGACAGTGCTTCAACGGTTGCTTATTACCGTATTCCGTCTGGAAATACTACGGAAAAGGAAAACGTGGAGGACTTAAATGGAACCCGTGCACAGGTAGTATCAGGTGGAATGAAGTTCTATACACCACAGACTCCGCCGTCTGCCAAGATCCATATGGATACGAAACTCGATGGAGAAACGGCGGTTCTGACAGTCGGAACTGCGAATGGCAACAGCAATGATGCAACGGCAGGTACAATCCGCAATGAGCCGAAGCGCTATGCAGCGTATATGGATCTCACTATGGATTTCCTCTCTGGCAATAAGAATCTGATGGAAGCCTATAAGCGTTATGGACTGAAGGATCTGAAAGAACTTCAGGGTTTCAAATTAAACCGTCTGCCATCCTGGGATGAGCTGGCGTACAATGCCGTATCCGGAAGTGATTCGAAGTCGTATCCGGATAGTGACCGGACTGCAGTGATGTATATACAGTTCCGGGGTGATCTGAATGAGGATGGGGAACTTAAGGATTCGATTAAGAATTCGAAGTTGCTGGATGTTGCATATGATCCGGATTATCCGGCTAAAGACCGCTATGCGAAGGATGGATACCGGAAGGTATATTCCGCAGAAGAGATAAAAGCCTTAGGTGGACATGATTCGGAGCTTGAACAGGGAGAGGAGTGGTATTACTGGCATACACCAGATGACGATTATCCAGATGGCCGTTATCGTCCGGTTGATCCGAGAGAGATTGCGCGCTTGCGTCTGGAGTACATCGGACTGAATGCCGTGGACAAAGCAACAGGAGATTATCTGACAGTTCCGGTTGTTAAGCTTTATGGAAGCAGCTGTTGGGCAGACATTAAGAAGAATGTCGTTCCGAAGGATTACGGGTATAACTACACGGTAGATGTTACCCAGGAGTGGTACCGTGACGCTTCCGCAGAGGATAACTATACGACGATTGGAACCGGAAAAGCCACCAGCAGCAACTGGGGCAAACCTGCCAAAGACTTTGAGAAGGATTACCAGAACGAAACCGGTGTTAAGGCTTCTGTATCGGATGCAGCTGATTCCACATCAACCGCAATCGAGAAAGATACCTACCGTTTTGGTATTGGTACAATGGTAATGGCCAATGTACTGCGCCGCATGCCGCAGATCAGCATGAAGGCAGAAACCTTTGCTGCAGAAGGTGATCTGACAAATGAGACCGCGAAACCGATCTATTCCTACCGTCCAAATCAGGATCTCTGGAATAAGGTTACCATAGAAAATGTACAGAATACGTTGTTTACAACTAATCCGGGGTATTATTTGGAGAATACGACGTCTAGCGGAACGCTAAAGCCGGAGTATACAGGAACTGCGAAAGTAGACAATCCGTATACCTGGAGTCGAGATCCTAACAACTACTCAGTCAGCAGCAGTAGTATTAAAAAGGAACATGTACTGGGTACCGGTCCGGTATATCAGCCGACAGTCATTGATAAGGTACCGGCAAGTTACCTTACCCTTCCAGCTGAACTGGTTCCGGTAGATCCAGAGACTGGAGAGCGGATTCCGATTGGTTCAGATCCGATTACCCTTGACTGGAACAAAGTGAAGAAAGCGGTTACTGTCAAGTGGTATCTGGCTGATGGTAAGACCCTGAAGACGGGGTATGAAGATCCGGTAGTAACCGTTTACCGGTTACGGGCACAGGATGTTGGTGGTATGGAGGCATTTGACCGCAATACCATGAGCCAGGTTGCAGGAGAGATTGCCCCGAATAATACTACAGGCAGTACCAGAGCATATGATACCGATTACTATGTTTATACCTACACCTTTGCCAGCAAAGATCTTACCTCTGCGTTGGAACGCGGAGAGAAGATTGAGATCAGCTACAAGACCAGGGCGAATGAGAAGGAACTTCCGGTTACGACCTTTAAGGATTCGGATGAAAACGGAAAGATCATGTATCTGCCACGGATTGGTGAGTATAACTATCAACAGTATGCTATAAACAGCTCGGAGAATCCAAGGGGACCTTACATCAGTAGTACGGGAACGCAGGTAATGGATATGAACCTGCTGCTTCATGATGTTGGATTTACTGGAAAGCGGGATGGCATGAGCCGGTGCTATATTCCAGTATTGGATGAGGCAGGAAATGTAACTTCCTATGTTCCGAAGCAGACTGTGACAACCGATGAGACGGGAGCGGAGCAGAAGACTGATCGGCTCTATTGGGATGATACAAAACAGCCGCGGTATGAATTCCTGGATCGGAGCACGGTACAAATCCCTGGAAATAAGGCGATTTCAAATAATAATTCAGGATCTCTTGGAGACCATGGGGTTTCCGGACGATTCTTTGACTTTGACATGCAGACAGGTCAGCGTCAGAGTGTTGTGGTGGACGCAGAAACGCCTGCGGCTGCAAGTGCAGAGCAGACTCAGGAACTCAGGTATTGGAGATTAATCTCATCTAATACTCATCATGATTGTGACTGGTACAGCCTGTTGATGAATGCCCGTACCTATCAGCTGACAAAGGCACAGACGAATGACCCAACAAAAGATCCTAAGCAGGATTATGCAAATTATGTGGATCGAGGCATTGAAAAATGGTCGAACGACATAGCGGATGAAAAAAATGAAACGGATCCGGATTGGGCAGAAAACATTCTCTGGGCCGAGGATAGTCTCCATCTGCAGATGGCATGGCTGGCCGGATACGCAAACCTGATGACCGACCGGTATTATGCCGGAGATATCAATGGGGAGAATGACCAGATTGAGGCGAAAGAATACACCAGTGGTTATAGCCGTTTCCTGTATGCAGATCCGAATCTTCGTGTGTACACACCGGCTATGCAGTATGGCGATAAATTTCAGACACGCCTGACCGCAATCAACTATGGTGACTGGCCGTTAGATGGTGTAACCTTTACCTATGTATATCCGCTTGGCACCATGCCGGAGCTGGATGATGATGATAACCCGGTGATTCGCGATGCGCAGTATGGTGGCGCATTGGGAGATACGGATACGGCAACTGTTGGAAGCATACAGCTGCAGACTTCTGCAATCATTCTGCAGCGGCCAGACAAAGATGGTAGTCCGGTAAAGAAGCTAGATAAAGATGGTCATACGGCAGAACTGTACAAGGCACCGAAGATTGCCAAGGATCCGGTTCTCGCGGATGATTATGATTCTGGTATAGAAGAGACGGATTCGTACTACAGCGATGAAGATGTGCCGTGGGTAGTGCAGGTTCAGGTGAAAAATCCGCTGAAACAGTGGTGGGGAAGAAATCTGACTGAGCCCAGTACGGAAAAACAGTACCAGATTACGGTAGACCTCTCCGGCGTGGTATATGGACAGCCGGATCAGGAAAAATACTATGATATGGTCTATGTGGCTCCGTGGACGGAAGAGGATGGAACGCAGAATCAGAATGCGCTGTATTGCCAGATCTACGATGAGAGCTATCGAAGCGGTGATATGCTCCCGGGTATGGCGAACAATAGTTATACATCCTGGCTGCCGAAAAACAATTACCAGCAGATCTATGGTATGGATAAATTCTATAAGTACAAAGGATATTATACTTATAGTCCGTATTCGAGCTATATATCTACTAGCAATCCTCGTGTATACGCACCATTTACTCCGTATTTCACTGGAAGAAACTGGTTCAGTTCCACTTATGAAAAAGCGCAGACCACAGAGAAAATCCCAAAGAAACTGGACAGCCATACAGCGTTTACAGACTACTGGGATGGCGCAAGCCACTATGCAGTCAGCGGAAGCCAGGCAAGACTCTTAAAGCCGGTAGTACGCCACTGGAGTGAAGTAGCCGATGGCACCATACCGATTCAGAACCAGACAAAATTCGATGAGTTTTATCAGGAACTGGAGACCCCGTTTACCATCAGCCTGTTTGCGGAAAACCAGTCTGTGATGAATAATCTGAAGCTGGGCTATCGTTATAGCAGTATTGATGGTAAACTTCAGGAAAGTGCAAAGACGCTACATTATCTGCCGTATGATGAACTGTCAGGAACAGGATCAGGAAAAGTTCTGAAATATACATATCCGTTTATTTCATATAACAACAATTATGGATATGTGCCAGATTATGATGATCTGAATGGTGGTTATATTCAGACGTATGATACAGAGAAGGGCATTTATCAGAATCCGGCCAATCTTGCGGATATCAATAAGGCAAAAGTGCAGGATGGCGCAGCTTATCCGGTGCCAACTCTTTCTGTATTACTGCCGGAGGGTATTGTACCGGTAGATGAAGACGGAAAGCCGTGGCCGAAGAATCCGCAGTCCGAGCAGAGCTGGAGCAATTCTGATCCTGACTTTATGGTTCGGGTACGGAATGTAAGCACCCTGCAGGATAAGAATGGAATACCGTCAGCTGACGCAAATCAGACAATCTCCGATCCAACGGTATCCCGTAAGAATTACCGTGCTGAAGTGGAGTACATTGCAGAAGCAAAACGCTACATGGTACGCCTGGTTCCGAAGGAAGGCGTGGCTGTGGTAAACTCTGACTCCTATGATCCGCTCACGAATCCGCAGGATTCAAAGGATATGAATAAGGTTCTGAATGCACCGAAGCTTGCATGGAACAAAAATATCCAGATGGATGTGCGGGTGATGGCTGTGGAGATGCCGGATGCAGAGGTAACAGCTTCGAATGATCATGATCAGAGCATCGCCTATGCAAAGGAGAATGAGCCGGAGAGCAATATTCTTCTTCGCAGATGGCAGCAGAGCCGCAGCTTTGCTTCGGCCTGGATCGACGGATTCAAGTTCCTGACCGATGACCGGAATGACAACGAAAAGGGAGATTCTGTTTTCCATGAAGTGGGCAATCCGTTCAGCGTAGGACAGGAGTATAGTGGTTATTACATGGATCATGTGAACTGTGGAACAGGTGAGCGGTTTGGTTATCCAGAGAGTTACAGTTATAGGGATTATGATCATAGGAATAGTTACCACATCTTCCGTGATACCAGACTGGACAGCACTGGACCGGATGGCAGAATCAAAGACCGCACGCTGCTTGGTGACATGGAGCGTGGCAAGGAATCAGACACCTCTTCCTTTGTTGATGTGGAGGACTATTCTGGTAATAATATTAAGGAACAGTCCGACCTGGAAAAGGAAGGTTTTCTGACCGCGCGGGTAATCAACGGTGGCCATGGATTGAGAAAACCGGTTCCAGTTCTGTATCAGGATCTGGATGTAAACGGAAACAAACAGCCTGGCATGCAGGAGGATGGAAAGACCGTAGGCGGCGCATTTGTGGAAAACACAATGAAGATCTACGTGAAGAATCCGAACATCATGCTGGACAAGAGGGTTGCTCTGGACATGGAATCTTCAGGTACAGGTGATAATGATGGCTGGCCGGATTATCAGGGTCGCAGCCTTCCGAATCAGGATGGCACAGGATATGAATCTGACTACGATGACTATGCTGAGAATCCGAACCTTATAATTGGAGAGGATAGCGTGGAAGATGCAGCCGGCAATGGTCTGGATCAGAATGGTATCGGATATGGAAGCCGTCTGTGGTACACGATCACCGTACTGAACAAGCCTTCCGATTCACCGATGCAGAAAGAAAACGACAGCAGCAATCCGGATGCCGGAGGTCAGAGTGCGCAGAACAGCCGTCTCGACAACCAGAAGAACTATGCTAAGAACGAGTATCTGACGGATGAAAATGGAAACCGGAGAGTTCTGGACGATCTGACAGATCCGACGGATACGAATGGAAAGCCGCTAGAGCCAGAAAAAGTGTTGCTTAACAGCAGCAATGTGGCCTTAAAGGTGCATCGTTCGAATCCGGATGACGAGGAGGATGCTGCGAAATTAACCCAGTATGAAGAATCTCTCCGTCTGAGACGCAAGAAGCTCTCAGAGAGCGGACATGTTGCGCATGGTGCTTTCGTATTCTCGGATTACCTGCCGTGGACATTGACCTACGACTCGGATGAGAACTTAAGCGGTATCCGAATCCAGACCTATGATGAGTTTGGAAAGGGAGACAGGCTTCTGACAGCAGAACAGGCGAAGAAAGAGGGATGGACGATCTACGATGAGACACCAGGAGATATCACAGATGACAAGGTTGAGCATGGTTTCGTCCGGATCACGGTAATTCCTCCGGCTGTCCTGACAACACAGGAAGCCGTGGAGAATTCGGATCAGCCTTTCGCAGAAAATGAGGGAGATGCCTACAAGAGCATTGTAGATGGCAACCGCCCGTCCGGTTACCTGGCAAGCGGTCAGAAATTTGCAGTAAAGATCCGCACCAAGGTAGTAAATATTCCGTCAGTAGGAGACCCGGAAGCGGCAGACAGCCTTTATGATGAGAATGGACGCAGTAAGGAAATTTTCTACAACCGCGCGTTTGTAAACCTGGAGAAGCTGGATGGTCATTATGATCTTCCGGATCAGGGAATCCTGGTGAAACCGGAGAACAGCTCCAGTCAGGAAGGCTGGTTTGGAAATCAGAATGAAGACAGTATTTCGTACTATAGCGGTACGGATACCTACAGTCAGGATGGTTCCAGTCCGGTAGAGAAAACAACTGTGCGGGATGGAGCAGAGCTTCCTGCTTCGAAATTCATCAACCCGGCATCGAACAGCAGTCTGAACCTGCAGACGAACAATAAGCTGAGCATTGAAACCCGCGCTGGTGAGGATAAGAGCTATAACCAGAGAAATACAGAAGGTCATAAAGACCGTTATGCCTTTGATACGGCAGCAGGTTTCCGCGTGGTAAGCCCGATGGGATACGCGAGGGTAACAACAAGCCGTCCGGTAGAGATGCGAAGCGGATCACCGACAGATCCGGCTTACAAGTCTGTAGATGACATCAACATGTATATGGCAGAGACCAGCCTCCTGCGTGGTACAGTCGGAGCACTCTATACAGTCTCCAACCTGCCGTTGTACGGCAGAGGACTGAACGAGGACAGCCCGGATATATCAGCAGCAAACTTAAGCGAGTATTCTTCCGCTTATAAGGTAACCACAACGGTGAAATCTGTGAAGCCTGGTGTATGGTCGATTCCGGATAAGGGACTTCCGGACATTGGCATTGCTTCGAAAGATTATGTAGATGAACTGGAGAAAAATCTGACCGTAAGCCTGTATTATACTTCCAGAACGAAAACTGGAGATTACCGTCAGGAGATTACCGATGGCTTTGATTTGGGTAACTCCATGTGGGAACCGCTGCTTGATATCAATGGTGATGCAATTAGTTATTCTTTGGCAAAACTCAAGGGAAGCGATGCACAGAAAAATGGTGTCGAAATATTACCTAAGATTCAGAAGGATATTAACCAGATCATGTGGGTTATTTCCGGTGGTAATAATGAGGAAGTCATGGAGAAGTATCCGATCCCCGCGGGCTTCCGACTGGATGTCGATACGGATTACAGAAAGGCTGGAAAGCAGGATGCCCATACGGTTGAGAATCTGGCAGATGGGTCTGTAAATGGATATTATCCGAGACATGAAGTTTCGTTTGCAACCTCATCGAATGCAGATGATATGCAGACAGATGGTGGTCTGATCTGTATGAACCTTGATGTTGCGAATGACAACAATATGCAGCTTCGAACCAGCACGTATACGGCTAACTATACAACCGCATACATTAAGTATGGAAGGGGACGATACAGCAAATTATACAGCAATGATTACAGGCACTATGGAACCAGCGATAAACCAGGAAAGAGTTATGCGGAGGTATACAGTCGTTCTGGTATGATCCTGACGCAGTATAAGCCATACGCAGAACTGAAACTGGATGGCCGTTACTTCAAGGAGAATAGTAAAGACGGCAAGGTACAGAACCGGTACTTTGCATGGTCTAACGAACTGAATGTAACGTCAACCAGTAATCTGGTTGGCTTTACGGTAACGCTGGACAACATTGATCAGGATCGTTTGAGAGACTACGGAGATCCGGATGCGGAGCAGAAGGAAGATAACTTCATGAACCCGACCATTGTGGTGAAGGTTCCGAAGGTATTACTGATTGATTCCAAGAACTTCTCGTATGTGCCGTATGACGAGGTTGAAAAGGATTCCACAAATCCGCTGAATCCGGCCTTCACGAGAAAACAGAACTCCTATGGTGAAAATGAGCCGTTGTACTGGACTTACCGTGTTGTTCACAGGGAGTACGACGCAGATGGAAATGTCATTAAGGAAGAGCAGCCGCAGCAGTACACAGATGCGGATCTGAAGAATTCCGGTGTTGGCTATCAGCCGTGCAGTACGGATTCCAGTGATGAATTCCTGCTGAAGTTCTTCTTTACCGGTACCTTAAAGCCGGGTGATACGATTGTGATTGATTATCTGGCCAGAAGCCGTGTATCGGATGCGTCCGACCCGCTTACCCGCGATAAGGAAACCAATGCCTACGCAACCGACCAGGTAGGTAACCCGCAGTGGGTAAAATGGAAGAGCGATGACCCGGAGGAAACTGGTATTCACAGAGTCAGTGATGGTAAAGACTATGATAACGATAGCAACACCTCTGACATGCTGCTGATGGTAAGAAATGATGTGATTGGTTTCGAGATAGAGGGCAAGTACCCACGAATGAAACTGGTCAGCACCGTGCTGGATCCGGATGAAGAATTATCGTCTAAGAGTATTCCGGTTCCGGTTCTGGAAGGTGAGAACTATGACTACAGCCTGTTGTTGATCAACTCCGCAAAATACAGCATTGCAGAGCCGGATACTTCATTAAAGCTGGAGCCGATCCTGTATGATGTGCTTCCGTATCCGGAAGATGAACGTATTATTTCATCGAACGGAAAGTCAGTTAGTCGAAGTTCCATGTGGAATCCGTGGATGCTTCCGGAAAAAGAAAACTTTACGCTGACCATGAAAACAACGGCAGATGAGCAGATCAGACGTGTGACGGACAAAGGCATTAAGGCTAATTCGGATGGAAGCTACAATATTCCGGATGAGGAGTATCAGATCTGGGTCGGACCGGTTGTGGTAGACCGGTCTCAGGATGGAGATCCGAATGAGATAGGACTTCTGGATGTTTCGGATGCAGACAGTATTCAGGCAGGCGGTATCAACAATCTGTTCCCGCTGAATCTTCGCGGTGACATAAATGATTTTTATAACAACCTGTATCAGCAGCTTGCGGTATCCGCTTACGGAACTGACAGGCCGAATAACAAGATCAATTATGATACAAAGGGTAACCGGATTCAGGACAACCACATTACGCTGGAAGAGCTGGATGCATATCGGAAGGCACATCCGGAACATTATGAGGAACTTCGCAAATCCCTGCGGGATATTGCGGTAACCTTTAAGAAATGGGATGATACGAGTGAGTATAAGATGTATGCAACCACTTCATTTATCCTGAAGTATCGGGTGGAGACACCGCTGAACCTTCCGGTTTACATTGCCGCAAAGGATGAGATAAAGCAGGCATCTATATCAGAAAGAGTTCAGCAATACAAGGCAGCAAACAGCTTTGTTGGAACAACCGATGGTGATAAACCGCAGGAGTCTGGTAATGCGATCACTTATGTATTCAATCCGGAAGACCGGGGCGAGATTGGTGATTATGTATGGCTGGACGACAACGCGAACGGAAAGCAGGATGAGATCGAGTATGCTGTACCGGAAGGCACAGCAGAAACCGGATTCTCCAGACTGCTGCCAAAGCGGAAAGCGGCACGGAAAGATGCAGACACAGGCAATCTGGTTTACGATCCGGATTGGGGTGACGGACTTCCGGATCCTGGTATCAATGGAGTTAAGGTAGAGCTTCTGGATGAAAATGGTCTGCCGTGTAACTACAACGGTGAGGCTGTTGGCGAGAAGCGTGCCGATGGAAAGTACCCGAGATTGAATCCGGATGGAAAACCGATGTATGATGCATCTACGGGAGAAGTCCTTTCCGGTTATGGTCCGCTTAGCACCGTGACAAAGTCCGATTACTATGGCAACCAGGGTTACTACATATTCCCGAATCTGTTGCCAGGCAATTACCGCTTACGTTTCACCATGCCGGAGGAGTACAATGATTACGGTCTTACCACATGGGAGATTGGAAAGAAAGCCGATGCGTCCGTAGGCATGCAGGTGCTGACACCGGATGATCATTTCGATGGCTTTGGTGCGGCAGGTACCGGTCAGTTTGACGCGAAGACCCTGACCTTCCTTACCTCGGATGTCATCCATGTAGAGGCTTCCGACACAGATGAAGAGCGGGTATCCTACGATATTGGCGTAGGACTTCCGGTTGTATACGGAGGAACCGTATGGATTGACGAGAATGTGAATGGTATTTACGACTCTGCAGAGGGCGATGACCAGGAGCATGGTTTTGTTGATTACGAGTACGGTGAGACAAATCCGAGAGCCGCTCAGGTAGTTGCAGTCCTGAAAGGCCAGGAGAAAGACGCGTCTGGCGCTCTGCTTCCGGCTCTGGACATGAGAGGCAAGCCGATGATGACGTATACACAGCTGCCGAAGCCGTCAGATCCGGATACGCCAGATACACAGGCAAGAGTTTCTGAGGATCTGAAGACTGGTGAGTATGTATTCCCGTATATGTATCCGGATAAAGAGTATGTATTCTACGTGCTTCTGCCGACAGGAACCGGTGGAAAGACGCTCTACAGACTGACGCAGTCTCTTTACTCAGATCCGCTGAAGTACGACTATGATAATGACGGAAAGCAGGATGGATCTACGAATGCGTTCAAGACTGTAGCTCCGAAAGATGCTTCCGGTAATCCGTTGTACATCACAGATGAAACGACAGGCTTTGTTCTTCGCAGACAGCCGCAGATGCAGATTGGTTTCGGCGTCATGCGGGCGGATACCAGTGTCATGACCGGTGTGATCTGGGATGACTCCTCGGATGTGCAGAAGCTTCCGGATGGAAGCAGCGCTCCATATGACGGAATCCACAGAGATGGCTACCAGGGCGTAAAAGATGTAACAGTAAATCTGTACGCTTATGGCTGGGCCGGGGAGGAGTTGGGCTGGAGAGCATTGGAAAAAGATGAGGAATCTGGCGAACTGAAGTTTGTTGAGCAGATCGCATCTATCGACGCGACGGCAACGCCAAGTGATGCAGTGCCTGTTGGATCAGTACAAACCACAGAGAACGGAAGCTGGCAGTTTAAGCTGCCGACATTGCAGGATATGGGTAAAGCTTATCTGGTCGGTTACCGGGTAGGTGTTCCGAAGCTGCCGGCTGGTTATACGCCTACATCGCTTCACAGTGCAGCTGGTGATTACCAGACAGACAGTGATCTGGCTGGCAATACCTGGATGTACCGGAGAGGCAAATCAAAGATGGATGGCACGCCTGGCGGAAGCAGCACTGCGGTAATTGATCCGGATCATGCAGAGTTCCACTACAAAGATGCGCTTGAACCGAGTATCTATCTGCCGTATGATGAGTGTGGCACAGATGAATCCGGATCAGTTGCAGGAATGAATCCGGTCAGCCTTGCCGGAACATGGTATGACGCCAATATGGTTCATTCCATTGAAGCGGTTGATGCCGGATTGATCCCATACGCGAAGGGAACGGTTCATGGTGTAGTCTGGAATGATGTTGGCAAGGAACTGGGAAGACTGACATACAATGGTCTTCGTGACGACGGCGAGGAACGCATTGCAGAGATTCCGGTTCTGCTGCAGTACAGAAAGAATGATGGATTCCTGAATGTATATCAGTTTGATCTGGCTCATTATCATCTTGATCTGGCAGCCCTGGGTCTGACAGAGAATGATCTGTGGAGCAGTGGATCTTACCTGTTCCCGATGAGCCTGAGAGCGGAGGAAATCCTTCAGGCAGAGGCGAAGAAAGATGTAGAGCGGAGAGATGAAAAGCTTCGCGAAGCAGAGCAGCTGCAGGAAAAGCAGGTTTCCGTTCTGGAGCAGCTGGCTTCCAAAGAGTCAGAGCGCAGCCAGAAGCAGAGCCAGAAGGCAGAAAACACGAGTCTGATGGCTGAATTGCAGGAGGCAGCGGATGCAGCTGAACTGAAACAGTCAGCAGCTTCTGCGGAAGCAGAAAAACAGCATCAGAACAAGCTGAATGCGGATGCTGAGATCAAAACCGTAAAGGATGCGATCACAGCAGCAGAAGAGTCCGGTGATCAGGAAGAGTTAGATCGTCTGAATGAGCAGCTGGAAGCACTTCAGAATGACAGTGCACACTATCAGGAGCTCTACGATCAGGCGAATGCAGAAGAGTATAAGTATCGTCGCCAGAAAGAAGCTTATACCAGTCAGGTAACAGCTAAGGAGAAAGAGAACAATGTCCTGACACGGGAGATCAACGTTCTGGATCGAAGCATCACAGATCTGGAGAACCAGAGTGCAGACCTTACGGACAAGATTGCTGCAGCGAAAGCCGCAGCCGGTGATTCCTACATCAGCATTGCGATGGTTAAGACCAATGTGAACGGGGAGTATGTCTTTGACAATCTGCCGATGTTCGATGAGCGCGAGCCGCTCATGCTTGCAAGTGGCAAGGTGGAAGACGAACCGGTTCCGTTTGAATATCGTATCCTGGTGGATAAATCCAGCCAGTCTGCGAATGGAGACGAGGTTGAGTTTACGACCTTCCATGTTTCCAACGATGATCCGAAGAAGAAGGATATCAACTCGGATGTTCAGGTACTTTCTGAGGATGATTACACAGGCGAGAACCTGAGTGCACGCCTCGGAATCGACCGGAGTGATCTTGGTGTTTCCGACAGCTTCCGCTTCATGCAGCGTGATGAGAATCTGGTCAACAGCTACGATGGCCACTTCCACGTGCGCATGGATCAGGATGAGCCGGAAGAGATCCGGGAGATGCGGACCGCACAGATGGATGCCGGACTGCTTCTTATCCGGAACCAGATTGTGATCGGTGGTTACGTCTGGAACGATGCGGACCGTGACGGTAAGCAGGATGCTTCCGAACAGGCAGTTCCTGGAGCAACCGTAATTCTGTACCGGTATAATCCGGACGCAGACGAAGCCTACTACACATATGAAGTGGTAGATGATGCACCGCTGGCATCGCCTTCTAAGGCATCGCCGTCGATTGCGACATCCTCCGATCAGAAGAGTGATCTGAAGAACACCGGAAACGCATGGATCGATAAAGACCGTGAGGCTGGCAGCGATGTCACACTCGCAGGTAAGAAGAAGATCCGCATCACCGGTATTCAGACCCGCGGTGCATGGCAGATTTACAAGGATGGCACGAATATGGTGACCACAGGATCCGATGGACGGTATGAATTTACCGTACCGGCGGTGAACAAGAAGGCCACGAATCCGGAAGACCGTCTCTACCGTTACCGTGTAAAAATCATTCAGCCGAATGGACAGGAAACCATGATCTGGTCTGATCTCCAGACCAACAATAAGCGCGAAGACAGTGATATTGTTCCGTCGAATGCGTTTATGGATCTGCGTGTGGATCGTCTGGACAAGATGTTTGGCAACCAGTTAAAGAATAATCTGACTGGCGACAGCAACCTGATCTCCGGACGGATCCCGAAGGGAACCGAACTGGAAATCCCTGGTATCTATGATCCGGGCAACCGGAACAAAGATCTGTTATCCGGACTTGGCGATGTCAATGGTATGGTAGATGAAAACAGCTGCTACCGGATCGGTATTTCTTCCGAGTTTAACATTTACGAGGAGCCTGCAGTGCAGAACTTCGCGAGAGCTGTAAGAAGCCTTGCGAAAGCCAATGTATCCTCCGACTGGATGCCGAATCTGTGCTACATCAAAGACGACCTGACGATGGATGCAGGTATGTTCGCTCAGGAGAAGCCGGTAATTCCGGATGAACCACAGCCGAACAGACCTGGTGGCCACGGCGGTCATGGTGGCGGCGGTCACGCGGCTGCGCAGCCGACCATGCCGACCATCGAACCGTTCCCGGAGGAGACAACGGGACCGGCAGAGGAGGAGAATCCTGGTCTCTTCGCAATTCCGAAGACGGGTGTATTCCCAATCGGTCTTGGCGCATTCTTCGTAGCTCTCATTTCCGGCGCTGTGATGTTCGCAACACGCCGCCGCAAGGAGGACGAGGAAGAAGAACATAAGGATAAGAAAAACGAGGACAAATAATAAGTATGAAGTTTTTCGGGAGCAAGAACACGGAGGCACGTGAGAAGCGTGCTTCCGGAAAATTCAGTAACAAAAGGGCTGTCGCTGCCACAGCGGCGGCCCTGCTCCTTGTTATAGGAGCGGTAGTTTATTTCAGCCGACCGCAGGTGTTCCTTGGCATCTTCGCGGATGATTCTGGTCTTGCGATGGTGCGGGAGGGAAGCGCGGATGGCATTCAGAAAGACGCGGCCCGTAAAAAGGAGCTGCACGTTCTGGTGAATGATGCCCTTGGCGTCACGAATCCTGCTTATGCACAGAATGAGGGAGACCGCATGATTTCAGCCATGATCTTTGAACCGCTGATGCGGATGGGAGGTGATGGTCATTTCAACAGTGTCCTGGCAAAATCCGTTTCGATGAGTGAGGACGGAACTTCCTGCCAGATTACCCTGGAGAACAAGATCCGTTTCAGTGACGGTACAGAGATGACGGCAGCGGATGTGGCATTTTCCATTGCAGCTATGTGTCTGACAGCCGAGGAGGATGGAGATAGCCTCTATTTAAACATTGAGGGACTCGAAGAATTCCGGAATGGTTCTGTGGAGATCCCGTCCGGCATTGAAGTGACGGACGCAAAGCACGTGACAGTGCATTTCGCGGTGCCTTCACCGGATAATGCCCTGATCGCGGAGTGCCAGATTCAGAAACGCCCGGAGAACATGGAAGATGGTATAGCCTTGGTGCTGCCGCAGATTTCCACTGCGGGCATTGGAACCGGTGCTTATGTGAAGGAAGAGGGGCAGACCGGCGGAAATATCCGTTTGACGGCTAGCGTGTATTATCATGAGAAAATCCGTGATATCAAAACTGTGGTATTTGTTCCGTATGGAACCTATGAGGTGGCAGATGCCATCAGCCGCAATGAAATTGATGTGGCTGTACTGAATGGAAGTGGTTCTGATTTTGATCCGTTCTACGATGCAAAACAGTTCATAATCTATGAAAAACCAATGGATTCTGTATTTTATCTGTCGGTGAACAGAGATTGCTCCTTGCTTCGCCGCACGGATGCCCGCAGGGCAGCGGCTCTTTCCATCGACCGGGATTCCCTGGCAGGAGGAGCGCTTTCACGGTATCTCATGCAGGCAGATGCCATGGCCTGGGAGAATAGCAGCCTGGCCGGAGATGATCCGGCAGTTCTAGACCGGGATATGGCAAAGGAGCTGTTAAAGGGCGTAAAAGAGGAGATGAGCGATCCGTCCATGAAGCTGGTGCTGCCGGTTCTTGCCGACAGCGATATCCAGAAGGAGATTGCGAAGGAAGTGAAGGATGGCCTGAACCATACAGGCTTTTCTGTGGAGGTGAAGTCCTTGGAGCAGTCCGAGTATTTAAGGGAAGTCTATATGCTTGGCAATTACGACCTTTTGATTTCCAGCTCCGGTGACTGGCAGAAACCGTCAGCTTACAAGCGTCTGATGCAGAATAGTCAGGGGCTGAATACATCCACGGCCAATGAAGCGCTGCAGAGCAGTCTTCAGAGCCTTTCCCACGTATACGACTGGAAATCCCTGGAGAAGTCCTTAAAGGAGACCAACACGGTCATCAACCAGACCATGCCGGTGATTCCGGTGGCAAGACAGAAGGAATTTGTAGCGGTTTCTGCAGACCTGCAGGACTACAAGATGAGTCAGTATGACGCGTTCATCCACAATGTGTGGGAGATCCGCGTGAAGTAAAAAATTAAGACAGCCTGGAATGTCAGAATGAAACCAGGCGGCTGTTTGCACATTGCGGGAACCGCGGTGAGAAAACAGCCGCGAAAAACGGGAAAGTGAGGGAGACAACATGAACGTACGCAGATGGATCAACCGGGTCAGCAAGGTGGTATTCTTTGGGGCCCTGGTGGTGGCGGCACTGGATTTTGCCTCCCTGTACCGTTTTGAATCCAACATTGATGAGGTATGGCAGACCGCCTACCGCACTGAAGTGCCACGGAAGGAGAGTGTGGCGAAGACTTCGGATTTTGATCTGGCTGCTTTGCAGGCCAAAAACCCGGACTGCATCGGTTATATCCGCATTCCGGACACGCCCTTAAGCTATCCGGTTATGCAGACAGAAAAAGACAATGGAATGTATTATTTGAAATATGATTTTGAACATAATCCTTACAGCAACGGAATGCCGTTTCTGGATATCCGCTGCGATATCAAAAAGCCATCCGATAACTTGATCGTGTATGCGCACAACACCAGGAACACCAAGATGTTCAGCACCCTTCGCTTTTACAAGGATGCGTCTTATTTTACGGAGCACCCGGATGTGATCTTTGACCATGCGGGAGGTGGAGGCAGGTATCATATATTTGCCGTATTGTTTACGAGCTTGAATGAAGAGGAGAACCGGAAGCTGTTCTCTTATATTGATAGAGATCCGGAAAAACCGGAGGGATGGGAAGCGTTTCTTACTTATTTGAAGAAGAACCGGCTGTATGACACGGGAGTGGATGTGGACAGTGGAGATGAGATTCTGATGCTGTCTACCTGCTACCGGCAGATTGAGCAGGGACGCGCGCTGGTATTCGCGCGAAAGGAACGGGCCGGTGAAGGCCAGGAAGTTTCACAGGAAGCAGGAGTACAGGAAGATACAAAATAAAAGAGAAGAGGCTGTGGCAGGCCGGGAAGAAGGATGACATGTTATTACAGGCAGGAGAAGTAGACTATCGGGAAACAGAATTATACATTGATGTGACGGAGAACCGGCTGTATGAGGTAATGGTAGAGGGAAAGGACAGCGAAGACCAGAAAAAGCAGCATTCCGGGATGGAGAAACAAGAAAATCCGGAGCGAGAAAACGGTGCTGATCCGCAGGAATGGCTGGAGGAGCATTTGTACCGCTACATCAGCCATGACCGCCACCGTGAGCGGACCAGAAAGCTTCTGGCGCGGGAAAATCTGGAGAAACGCTACCGGGATGGTCGGCATCTGTTACGGATTCAGTGTCATCTGGTGGTCGCGGAACGCCTGATTATTGTGGAGGTGATGGTATACCTGTTTCAGCGGACTCTGGAAACGCCGCTGGAGGCCCATATCTTTATCCGGGATGAGACCCGCCATTACATGGATGACATGATGAATAAGATCATTTACCAGAAGGAGTATAAGACAATGGGCATTGTGAATCTGGATCACGCCATGATCAATTTCCGTTCCTGTCATTTTTCGGAGACCAGTATTCCGGTGAAGAAGAACGTTCCGTATCAGGGAATCATTGACCAGATGTGCGCCACCCACATTCAGGCGAAAGAGCGGGACCGCTTTGTGGAGTGTACGGACCTGGCGGGATTGCGCTGTCGGCTGGAGCAGACCGGTCAGTATTCCTTCATCATCCACAATGTGAATCATGATGTGGAACGCTATATTTATTACTGGTTTGACAAAAGTGACAGCCGGATCATGTTTGTCATCGACGATATGACCAGGGAAATGCAGATTGATTCCCAGACCGGGCTTTTGAACCGGGATGGATTCTTAAACCGCACCGGGACGATCCTGATGCGCAACCCTGAGAACCGCTACGCCATCCTGTACTTTAATATCATGCGGTTTAAGGCCATTAATGACCTGTTTGGCTATGAGATGGGAGACCGGATCCTGAAAAAGAGCGTGGAGGTGCTGCAGAACAGTTTTTTAAAGCCAGTCATCATTGCCCGCATGGAGACGGATCATTTTGTGGCGCTGGTAAGAGAAGAACAGCTCGATTTAAAGCGGATGATGGAGGTTTTGCGTTTTACCTATAGGGAGAAGGAGACGCACATCAATGTGCAGTGCCACTGCGGCATTTATTATATCCCGGCAGATACAAAGATCAAGGTGTCGGAGATGTGTGACCGTGCCAAGCTGGCGAAAAATTACATTTCCAATCACTATGTGCAGCCCTATGCCATTTATCAGGACAGCATGAAGCAGGATTATGAGGAAGAGTGCCTGGTGATGATCAATCTGGACCAGGCCATGGAGCGTCATGAGTTCCAGGTTTATTACCAGCCGATTTACGAGGCTAAGACCGGAAAAATTGTGGCAGCAGAGGCGCTGGTGCGCTGGATTCCGGAGCCGGGCAGGATGGTATCGCCTGGGCGCTTTATCCCGATCCTGGAAAAGAGCGGACATATCACCCGGCTCGATTTCTTTGTGGCCGAGCAGGTGCTGACATTCCAGCGGGAGCGTTACCATGCGGGAAAGGCCGTGTATCCGGTATCGGTCAATCTGTCCCGCATGGATCTGATGGATGAACACATCATTCAGATGATCCGGAAAAATATACTCCAGACCGATCTGCCTGCGGACATGGTGCGTTATGAGGTGACAGAATCTGCCTACACGGACATTACGAAGATGGGAAGCCATTTCCTGGAGGAAATGCGGGAGCAGGGTGCCAAGATTCTCATCGATGATTTTGGAAGCGGAACCTCCTCCTTCAGCACCATGCGCGATTATTCCTTTAATGTGGTGAAGCTGGACATGGGCTTTATCCAGTCCATTGGCAAGGGCCGAAAGGAAGACAACATGGTTCTTTCCATCATCGAGATGGCCCACCGCATGGACATGAAGGTGGTAGCCGAAGGCGTAGAGACCGCAGAGCAGCTTGCGTTCTTAAGAGCTTGCGACTGCGATTATATCCAGGGATATTATTTCTCAAAGCCGCTGCCGCAGAAGGAGTATGCGCGGGTGCTGGATGAGGAATGATTTTCGGATAGTTCGCTCTTGACATTCCCTTTCACTTTGCTATAATAACAGTGCTCGTTCGGAGGGCAAATCATTCATAAGAAATGATAAGCCGTATAAGACGGCAGGCTGAGATGTCTGCATTCTTATACGGCTTTTTTGTTGCTTTCCATATCGCGGAAGCATCCGCGAATTGCATGAAATTCAAACATACGGAGGAACGTGAAATGAATCAGAAACACAGTCTTACGGAGGGAAATATCTTAAAGAGCCTTCTGACCTTTGCCATTCCGGTCTTATTCAGCCTTCTTCTGCAGGCGCTTTATGGCGGCGCGGATCTTCTGATTGTGGGACGGTTTGCGGATACGGTGGATGTGTCCGGTGTGGCGACAGGAAGCATGCTGCTTTCTACCGTGACGAATATTATTACCGGCCTGTCGATGGGAATTACCATTGCGGTGGCCGAGAAGATTGGATTAAAAAAGGAGAGGGATGCCGGAAAGGCCATTGCTTACCGTAGTCATTGCCTGCCTGATCAACATTGCAGGAGACCTTCTTCTGGTGGCCGGGTTTCATATGGGAGCCGCTGGTGCCGCAACAGCCACGGTGCTGGCCCAGGCGGTCAGCGTGATCATTTCCATGGCCATGATCTGCCGGAGAACACTGCCCTTTGCCTTTCAGCGGGGAGATATCCACTTTGACCGGCAGCTGATCGGCAAGGAGTTAAAGCTTGGCATTCCGGTGGGACTTCAGGAGTTTCTGGTGGGAGCCTCCTTCCTGGTGATTCAGACCGTGGTCAATTCCTTCGGCGTGACAGCTTCTGCAGGTGTTGGCGTGGCCGAGAAAGTATGCGTGTTCATTATGCTGGTGCCGTCTGCCTATATGCAGTCCATGTCGGCCTTCGTGGCTCAGAATATGGGCGCGGGCAATCCGAAGCGTGCCGACCGGGCACTGTTATGCGGTGTTTCTACGGCTTTCTGTGTGGGCCTTATCATGTGCGTGTTGACCTTTTTCCATGGGGATCTCATGGCGGCCCTGTTCTCGTCCGATGCGGTGGTTATTGCGGCAGCCCACAGCTACTTAAAGGCCTACGCCATTGACTGCCTGCTGACCTCCTTCCTGTTTTGCTTCATCGGTTACTTCAATGGACGTGAGAAAACGCTGTTTGTCATGCTGCAGGGCCTGATTGGTGCCTTTGGTGTGCGAATCCCCATTGTATGGCTGGTGAGCCGCATCCCGGGTGCCACACTGTTTCAGATCGGCCTTGGCACCCCGGCCTCCAGCCTGGTGCAGGTAACACTGTGCCTTGGAATGTTTTTCTGGATGCACAGGAAGAAGAACATCGGTACGCGGTAATAAATCCTTAAGAGAAACGTTCACAATAATCAATGGTAATTAAGATTCCTCTCTGGTATACTATGGGTGCGTGAAGGAAAGCAGTGTGATCCTGTAACCAAAACGATACGGCAGAAAACATGTGCCATGGCATATGTTCACGCCGAACCATGATTACAGACAAGGAGATAGAAAGTATGAGAAAAAATAATAAAACCATCACCGCCATTGGCATGGCAGCACTGATGACTGCAGCAGGGGTTCTGACCGCCATGGCGGCACAGTCCCCGACCATCGTAGCCGGAAGCGGCATGAGCCAGAGTGAGGCAGCAGGACCGGGCATGCAGAGTCCGGAGACGCAGGAGCAGGCACCCATCTGGGGCACTATCATCAGTGTGGATAATGAAAGCATCGACATGGACTGTCCGTCCGGCAATGTGTTTGAGGGCGAGGTCATTGTGAATATTTCCGGTGACACCCTGATCCTGGATGGCGAGAATGGTTATCCGGTTGAGGCAAAGGATCTTCAGGCAGGAGAGACGGTGTATGCTTATATCGGACCGGCCATGACCATGAGCCTTCCGCCGCAGACGAGCGGAGAAGTCATCATTGGCAAGATTCCGGCTGATATGAAAGCACCGGAATGCATCACCGCAAAATCTATGACGGAAAACGCGGATGGAAGCTGGACTCTTGTTTCTACAGCAGGCACCGAGTACGCGGTTTTTGCGGACTGCAGCATCATGCCGTATCTGACCAGACAGATCGTTTCCCTGGAAGATGTAGAGCAGGGCAGCAAACTGCTGGTGTGGAGTGATAGTGAGAACCAGGCGCAGAAGCTGGTGCTGTTTGCGAGATAATCAGGATCATGGGAACACACAGTGCGAAACAATCCGGTATCACAGAAGCCAGAAGAATGTAATAGAATGTAACAACGAAGAAAGCAGTCCTGCCCGCACAAAACGATGTGGCAGGGCTTGCTTTTATTGCATTACATATCGAGGAGGCGCCAGTGGCGCGTCCGATGATTACAGAGAGGGAAAGAATGTGAAGAAAAAGAAATACGAAGCGTTAAAATACACTGCCGCTGCACTTGTGATCGCAGCAGCAGGTCTCACAGGCGGCTGTGCAAAGAAGGCAAGCAGCACAGAACGGATTTCCGGTGTGGAGAATGGCACGCAGCAGGAAATTACCCTGGCTGGCTCAGAACCAGATGCTTCTGATACTGGAGCAGACGCATCTGGAACGGAAAGCTCGGATTCGCAGAGTGCCAGTTCTGGTGTGCTGCCGCTGGAGGTTACTACTGAATACAACAATGACTGGGAGGATAACAAGGCACTGCTTTCTGTGAAGACCTCTCAGGTGCATCTTCTGGAGAAAGGGCATGAAGCGTTAGAGAAGGCCCTGGATACATTAAACCAGAAAAATTTAAATGACCAGAACACATTCTTTAAGGAAAACCAGGAGGATGCCAGACAGATGTATCAGGAGGCTCCGGAAATGTTCGAGGATAGTCACTGGGAATCTGAGCTTACTGTGATGGCGCTCCGGGCCGATGAAACGGTGGTGAGCCTGCAGCAGAGGGAGTACAGCTGGCTTGGCGGTGCGCATCCAAATACCTACAGCAGAGGCATCTGCTACGATACAAAGACCGGAAAGGAATTGTCACTGCAGGACATTGCAGCGGATTACGACGGAATTTACGACTATGTCTGCCAGAAGCTGGTGGAGGAGAATGATCCGGACATCTTTTTTGAGGGCTATGAGGACACCGTGAAGGCCATGTTTTACGGAGGGGAGCCGGATTACGGCAGTGTGCAGTGGTTTTTGATGAATGACCGGGTAGTGATCCTGTTTAACCAGTATGATATCGCACCGTATGCAGCAGGCCAGATCTGCGTGGAGATTCCGTTTGCGGAAAATGCAGGCCTGTTCCAGAAGCAGTATGAGACATCGAAAACATCTTACGTGAAGCAGATCCAGGAAAATGAAATCCAGGAGGCTGATGTGAACGGAGACGGAAAGAAGGAAGCAATTTCCTATACTGTGGACCGCGATGAATACGGGATTGGTGGAGCTATTACCGTAACCTGCGACAGCACCTCTCTCAACACAGAAAAGCTGATCAGCCAGGATTACGGCGCTTCTGGCGGTTATTCCTCCGAGGGTTACCTGATCCACACTGAGGATGGAAAAACATATCTGTATCTGCAGCATCAGAGTGACAACGATGCCCATTACATCAACGTGTTTGATTTGAGCAAAGGGACACCAGCTTTTGTGGGTTCCTTAGACAGCAGCTGGTCAGGTTCTCCGATCACCGATCCGGAATGCTTCCCATTGTGGGACCGCATGGATGTGCTCGGAACTTACAGCGCGTATCGGATCTACCATATCGGAGAGGGTGGACTTCCAAAGACCGATGAGACTGTGTACCGTCTTGGAAATATGTATAAGGAATATCCGGTTACGCTGGTATCGACACGGGAACTGGAAGTTACCGTTGGAAATGATAGCTCTGTGGATTCCTGGAAGCAGGAAACACTGCCATCCGGAACGTCTTACACGATCATCGCTACCGATGGCGAGAGCTTTGTGGAAGCACAGCTTACGGACGGACGCATCTGCCGGATCCCGGTTACGAAAGCAGCAGACGACTGGGAGTGGAAGATCAACGGAGTCAGCGAAAATGACTGTTTTGAGATGGTACCGTATGTAGGATGATGGAAAGACCAAACAAGGAAGGATTTGCGCAGATGAAAATAAGAGGTGATTTTCACACACACACAACGTACTGCGACGGAAAGAGTACACCCCGTGAGATGGTGGAGGCGGCTTACCGCATGGGGCTTACCGATTTTGGAATATCCGGCCATGCAGATTATTCGATGTATGAGCCGGGCTTTGGCATGTCTGATGCGATTCTGGCATCTTATAAGCAGGAGCTGCAGAAACTCAAAGAGGAATATGCCGGGAAACTGAATCTGTATATCGGCATTGAACTGGATGTGCTGGGACCGCGCCAGCAGGCGGATTATGCCATTGGTTCCACCCACAGTGTATTAAAAAACGGGCAGCTTGTATGTGTGGACGATACGGAGGAAAAGCTGGTACAGGGCGTGGAAACACTCTGGAATGGTGACTGGTACGCGTTTGCGAAGGATTATTATGAGCTGGAGGGAACAGTATACGATCGTCTGAAGTGTGACTGGGTGGGACATTTTGACCTGCTTACGAAGTTTAATGAAGGATATAAGCATTTTGATGAGACGAAGGATGCGTATCTGGAACCGGCACTTGCAGCGATGAAAAAGCTTCACGGGCAGGGACTCCCGTTTGAGATCAATACCGGTGCCATGTCACGCGGTTACCGGACAGCTCCGTATCCGAACCGGATTTTATTGAAAGAGCTCCATGCCATGGGCGGCCGGATCATGATCAATTCCGACAGCCACAGTGCCAGTACCATTGCCTATGCCTTCGACATGGCCGGACAGATTGCCTATGAGTGCGGATTCCGGAAGGTGACGGTGTTAAGTCCGGAGGGATTACGGGAAATTCCATTCAATTAAAAAGTAGCTGCCGCACGTTAGTGCGGCAGCTACTTTTTTGACTTATGAAAAATATACAATCTTATGCATTCTTTCCCTCAGTCTCAAAATATTCTTTTGTCAGCTTAAACACGGTGCCAGATAACAGGAAGACACCGATCAGGTTCGGGATTGCCATAAGACCGTTGAAGGTATCTGCGATGTTCCATAACAGTCCCAGATCGATCGTTGCGCCGAGGATGGCAACCAGGGAGTAGGCAACCATGAATGGCTTGATGATTTTTTCATCGAAGATAAACTCAATGCAGCGTGCCCCATACAGTCCCCATCCGATGATGGTGGAGAAAGCAAAACAGCACATGGAAACTGCGGTGAAGATCGATACCCAGCTTCCGTAAGTGGAAGTAAAGCCGGAAATCGTCAGTTCAGCACCTGCAGCTTCTCCGTAAGCGACCGGAACACCGCTGCAGAGGATAACCAAAGCGGTCAGGGTACAGATGACAATCGTATCGGTAAATACTTCAAAGATGCCGAAGAAGCCCTGCTTGACCGGCTTCTTGGTGTCAGCGCAGGCATGGGCAATGGATCCGGTACCAAGACCAGCCTCATTGGAGAAGATGCCGCGGGATACGCCGCGCTTCATGCTGGTAAAGAAGCTTCCAATCACACCGCCGGTCACGGCCTGCGGATGGAACGCGCCTTCAAAGATCATGGTAAATACCAGCGGGATGCGGTTTGCATGAAGCAGAACCACACCAAGTGCCAGAATAATGTAAAGAAGCGCCATGAACGGAACCAGCTTTTCTGCTACATTGCCGATACGTTTGACACCGCCTAAAAGAACCAGGGCAACCAAAGCGGTCAGAATGATACCGATGACCAGGCAGACAAACGGTTTGCTCTGGTCCGTGATCAGATTGTAGTTTTCCAGTGCAGAGTTGATTGCGGTGGTGATGGTGTTGACCTGAGTCGCATTTCCGGTTCCGAACACAGTCAGTACGCCAAAGGTGGAGAACAGGACTGCCAGCCAGTTCCATTTGGGACCAAGTCCATTTTTGATGTAGTACATCGGACCGCCGACCAGCTCTCCGTTTTTGTTTGTTTCACGGAAATGAACGGCCAGGGTTACCTCAGAAAACTTGGTACACATGCCGAGTGCTGCAGAAATCCACATCCAGAAGACTGCTCCCGGGCCGCCGATGGCGATAGCGCCTGCCACACCGGCGATGTTTCCGGTGCCGACAGTAGCAGCCAGTGCCGTGCAGACTGCCTGGAACGGAGTCATGGCACCGTCGGATGCATCGCGCTTGCGGAAGATACGTCCGATGGTTACGCGGATCGCGTAGGGAAATTTACGGATCTGCAGAAAGCGCAGGCCAAAGCTTAAATACAGGCCGACACCGATGATACAGATCATGGCCGGAACTCCCCAGATGAAATTGTTGATCACATTGTTGACCGATTCGATTGTGTTTAACATAGGGTTACCTTTCTTTCGTGGTAAAATAGATGGTGCCGCTTCAAAACATGGACATGTTCTCGTGGAAAATTTTGGAGAAGAAAAGATGAAAATTTCCGAAAAACACAAAAAGAAGAGCAGCACAAACCGCCGAAAAGACACAGACAGGAATATGCCCTTGATACACGGACAAACGGAGCTGTGCGGCGGCCGAATAAAAAAATGATAACATAACACAGGAAAAAAGTATAGTAAAAACATGGGATAACATCGGAAAACCTGGAAAAAACATCAAAAAATAAGTACAAAACAGAGTCGCGGAAGCCTTATTGGCATGCCGGACAGAAAAAAGAAAGCACCGGTTCTAGGAGAAGAACAGGTGCCCGGTCAGGATCTTCAGACCGATCAGGATCAGAATGATACCGCCGGTCAGTTCTGCTTTGGATTTATAGCGTGTGCCGAATATAGTACCGGCCATGACTCCGGTCACAGAGATCACAAAGGTGGTGCAGCCGATAAAGGTGATCGCCGGAAGAATGCTTACATCCAGAAAGGCGAAGGTTACGCCGACAGCCAGCGCGTCGATGCTGGTTGCAACGGCCAGGACCAGCATGGTTTTGGCATCCACCGAGGCATCGCAGGATTCCGTCTCCTGGTCCAGTGACTCCTTTATCATGTTAAAGCCGATGATACCAAGCAAAATAAATGCGACCCAGTGGTCGTAGGCTTTGATCGCGCCCTGGAAGCGGATGCCGAGCAGATAGCCGGTCCACGGCATGAGAGCCTGGAACCAGCCGAAATACAGGCCGATGATGAGAGCATGCTTTGGGTGCAGCTTTTGCATGGAAAGTCCCTTGCAGACAGAAACGGCGAAGGCATCCATGGAGAGGCCTATAGCCAGAAGAAATAATTCGGTCAGTGACATGTGTAAATCCTTCACTTTTTCTTAATTTTATGTGGGGCATCGCGAATTCTTGCACCCGGTGGGGACTTCTTGGCGGGCTTTTTTTACAGAATGAACAGTTGCTTGGCCAACTCCTCCCATTTGATTTTGAGGGTGTGGATTTCTGCATGACAGCCCTGTTCGTCACAATTCTGATCGACCAGTGGAGAAAGAGCGAGAATCATGCCCCGGCGGTGATCGGCGGTGTGAGTGCAGTGCTGTTTCTTTTGTTATTCGGTGCTTCACGGTTTATGCTGCCGTTTCTTCTATTAAATAAGCGGGAACTCCCAAAAAGGATCGAATATCTGGGAAATGTGTTTCCTATGGCAATTATGGCGACTCTTGTGGTATACTGTCTGAAGAGTGTGCCGGAAGCTGCCCTGCAGGACAATCTGATCTTGTTTGCGGGCGTGGTGGCCACTGCGGTTATCCATATCTGGAAGAAAAGTTCCATTTTGAGCATTACGGTTGGGACGGCCGTGTATATGGTGCTGGTGCATTTCGTCTAGGAACGAGAAACTGTGGCGTGGAATGCAGCATGAATCGGCTGCCATGACCGGCTGCAGCAAATGAAAGGGAAACATATCAGAAACAGAAACATACAAGAAACAGAAAGGTAGATACGATGTTAAATCAGTTTTCAAGAACAGAATTATTATTTGGAAAAGAAGCGATGGAGCGCCTGGCCCAGTCCAGAGTTGCCGTGTTCGGAGTTGGCGGAGTCGGTGGCTATGCTGTAGAAGCCCTGGTGCGGAGCGGCGTTGGTGCCATTGACCTGATCGACGATGACAAGGTGTGCCTCACGAACTTAAACCGCCAGATCATCGCAACCAGAAAAACAGTAGGAAAGTATAAGGTCGATGTGATGGAAGAGCGCATTCACGACATCAACCCGGATTGTAAGGTAACCACACATAAGTGTTTTTACCTGCCAGAGACAAAAGATGATTTTGACTTTTCCCAGTATTCCTATGTGATCGACGCAGTCGATACCGTAACGGCAAAGCTGCAGCTGGTTATGGAAGCGCAGGAGAAAAAGGTGCCGATCATCAGCAGCATGGGTGCCGGAAATAAGTTAAACCCAGCCATGTTTGAGGTGTCAGACATTTATAAAACCTCCGTCTGCCCGTTAGCAAAGGTCATGCGCCGGGAACTGAAAAAACGTGGCGTGAAGAAGCTGAAGGTGGTTTACTCCAAAGAGCAGCCGACCAGACCGATCGAGGATATGTCCATCAGCTGCCGCAACCACTGCATCTGCCCGCCGGGAGCAGCACACAAATGTACCGAGCGCAGGGATATTCCGGGCTCCAATGCATTTGTGCCGTCCGTTGTGGGACTGATCATCGCCTCCGAAGTCATTAAAGATCTGGCAAAATAAACGATATGGTTAGATTTCCTTTCCAAGGAACATCGTGAAGTTTCCGGTTGCCACCAGCTTTCCGTCTTCATTTGTGATATCCACGCGGCAGACGGCGGTCTGTCTTCCCTTGTGAACGATATTAGATTCCACATAGAGCGTTCCGGAACTGACACCGCGCACAAAGTTAATGCCGGCGCACTGGGTCACATTTGTGACCTCGTAGGCATAGGTGGCCATGCCTGCTGCGATATCGCAGAGAGAGAAGAGAAAGCCGCCGTGTGCATTTCCATACAGGTTTAAGGCTTCCTCCGGCAATTCAATTGAAAGCCGGGCATGGCCCGGTTCTACTTCTAACATTTTTAAGTTTTCCTGTCCGCCGATGCGCTGAATGTGTCGGCGGAGTCCTTCTATAATCTCAGGTCTTGTGATCATAAGTAAAATTCCTTCCTTTCCATGCTAGAATATAGCACCAGAATCGCGGTTTTACAAGTGTGAAAAATATGTTATAATTTTACCAAAGAATGCAAAAATCCTTCAAACAGCTTGAGGGTTTTTAAGGGGGAAGGGGAATGTATCAGAAATATAGTATTGGGACCATGGCAAAGCTGCTGGGGATTTCGTCGGAAGCGATCCGTTATTATGAAAGCCGGAATATCATAAGTCCGGTGCGAGACCCAGAGACGGGATACCGGTATTACAATACTTGGGACTTTCATATGCTTTTGCGGGCCAGACATTACCAGAACTATGGATTTTCGCTGGAGGAAGTGGCAGAGCTGTTCCGGAGCCATGCTCTGGGTGAGATCCGGGAACGCATGGTGGACCAGGAAGCGGTGATCCAGCAGGAAATTGTCCGGCAGATGAACCTGTTAAAGCGCATCCGGCAGAGCCAGAAGATGCTGCAGGATGCCAAAGACAGTGTGGGAAAGTTCCGGATCGAGGAACGGCCCGGAATCTACCGGATGAATACGCAGAAAAACTATACGTTGTTTAAAAAGAAGGAACAGCTGGAACTGATCTCGGAATGGACTGAGAAGGAGCCATTTGTCTTTTCCTGTGCGGTGTTTTACCAGAATAAGATCAAGGCCGGAGAGTCGGAATTCGATTTTGGAATGGGGCTTCATGAGGAATATGCCCCGCTGTTGCATGTCGCCGAGTCAGAGCTGGTACAGTATTATCCGCCGTGTCCCTGCGTCCATACCTGTGTACCGTCCCGGTCGGGAAAGTACTTGTCGTTGGAAAGTCTGCAGGGCGGTTTTCAGTATCTAAAAGAAAATGGCTTAAGCCTTGCCGGGGATGTAGTGACCCAGGTGGTGTGCATGACAAAGCCGGAGGAAGAATATTATAACTGGCATATTGTCTGGTTCCCGATCAAGGCGGAATAAAAGCGTGAACAATAACGATGAAAATCCCAATGGGTGAGTTGGTGTCGGCGATGCAGATATCCTTGGTGGAAGAAAAAGAAGCATCGCTGATTATAAAAAGTTGATATTGTGAAAAAATAATAGAGTTTTGCTAAAAATACAGCAAAAATGATTGTGCAGAGTGCCAAAAAGCACTCTGTTTTTTTGTGCTAACTGTCCCATTGACCTTAAAACGGTTTGAACAGGTATAGTGTGGGTAAGGCAACAAGTTAAAAAAATAACGGAATATGTAAAAGGAGAAGGAAAAATGAGTACAGAGAAGAAAACAGTATTGATCACAGGTGGTGCCATGGGACAGGGACGTGCCCATGCAGTAAAGTACGCGGAGAACGGTTTTAATGTTGTTCTTGCCGATATGCTGGATCCGGAGGATGAGAGATTTCAGGAAACCATCCGGGAATTAAAGGAGCTTGGTGCGGATGTTCTTGCAATGAAGGCAAACATCTGCAGCACACCGGATATGGAAGCGCTGTTTGCAGCTGCCTGGGAAAAATTTGGACGTCTTGATGTGGTGATCGCAAATGCAGGTGTGATCAATTTCGGTAATACCTGGGAGCTGACCGATGAGCAGGTAGAGAAGGTCATCAACATCGACCTGATCGGTACCTGGAGAACCGACAAATACGCAACCCAGTATATGTTAAAGCAGGGCTTTGGAAGAATCATCAACATTGCTTCTACCAGCGGCCTGTACGGAACTCCGAAATTAGCAACCTACTGCATGGCAAAATGGGGCGTTCTGGGACTGACCAAGACTCTTGCGAAGGAAGTAGGAAGCAAGGGCATCATTGTCAATGCACTTTGCCCGACCAAGGTAAAGACCCCGATGTGCGAGACCCAGAGCTATGTAGAGTTCATCAATGAACTGACCGGCAAGAACTTTAAGGACTACAAAGAGATGTATGCAGGCGTACCGTTCCTGGATGTAGAGGATATTTCTGACATGGTTTACTGGCTCGGTACCAGCCGCGCAGCAGGCAAGTTCAACGGAAGAGACGTTGCGCTGGATCTTGGCACCCTGCAGTGCTAGGAAAAGCTGGGGATATACAAATGGGTAACTTTGGTTTTAAAAATGTATCAAAGAGAAACAAGATTGATCTGATGGAGTATCTGTGTTATGGACTGGGTGACTTTTCCTTCTGTTTCATTTACGGTGCGATCGGTTCCTATATCGTGTTCTTTTACACCGATGTGGCCTGCATCAGTGCCGCGACGGTAGGAACGGTGCTGCTGGTCAGCAAGATATTTGATGGTATTTCTGATATGATGATGGGATACATCATAGAAAATGTCCATTCACCTTTGGGAAAGGCCAGGCCCTGGCTATTGTGGATGGTGATTCCGTACTGTATTGGCTGTGTCCTCTTGTTCACTGTGCCAAACTTCAGTGAGACCGGAAAAGTCATCTACGCATTTCTGTCATATAATCTGATGGCCACCTGCATTTTCACATCCATGAATGTGCCGTACGGTGTGTTAAGCAGTGTTATGACGAACAAGCAGAATGAGCGGGCGCTTCTGTCGATCAGCCGTGCCAGCCTCGGGGCTCTGGGCGTCTTTGTGATCAGCTCTTATGCACCGGACCTCGTTGAAAAATTCGGCGGCGGCCCGGCAGGCTGGCAGAGAACCTTCCTGCTTGTGGGCGTTGCTTCCATTGTCCTGTTCCTGATCACGTTTTTGGGATGCAAAGAGCGGGTCGGGTCCGGTGTCATGGAGCAGAAGACCGGAAAGAAAAGTTCGCTTTCCCTGCTTCAGGGCGTCAAGATCCTGTTTGCGAATAAGTACTGGTTTATCATGCTGCTGATCAACATTTTCTATACAGCCATGACAAGTCTGTACGGCATGAATATGTATTTCGCAAAATATGTGATGCAGGATGCGGGCTACAATAAGACCATGATGATGTGTTCCACCTTTGCTTCCATCCTGGTGCCGCTGCTTCTGATCCCGGTTGTGCAGAAGATTGGAAAGCGCAATGTGGCTCTTTACGGAGGGGCTGGAATGGGCATTGCAGGACAGCTGGTGCTGCTCCTGTTTGCAGAACGGTCCATGGGTCTGATGTACCTGGGCCTGATTCTTCGCGGAATGGGTGTTGCCTGCATCTCTGCCACAAAGTTTGGCATGATCGCAGACAGCATTGAGTACGGTGAATACAAAACCGGCACCCGTGCGGAGGGCTTTGTATATTCCGCAGCATCTCTGGGCGTGCGTGTTGGATCTGCTCTTGCCTCTGCCGTGATCGGCTGGGTGCTGGGGGCGTACGGATATGACGGAAAGCTTGTCGTTCAGAGCGCAACGGCAATGAAAGGAATCCGCATCATGTTCTACTATGCACCACTGGCTGTTTTCGTGGCGATCCTGTTCTTACTGCTGTTTTATAAGCTGGACCGGGAGTACGACACGATCATGAGTGTTCTGGAGGAACGCCACAGACTTCAGGAAGAGGAAGTATGCTAGAACAGTGACAGAAAAGTTTTAGAGGAGTTTTCAAGAAGTTTCAGGGAAGGCTTCCATGGAGTTGTAAGAAGCTTCCAAGAGTTTTAAAGAAGGAGAGTTTTAGAGTATGAAGATTACAAAAGCAACACGCTGGAGAGTATTCGCAGGCGTATGGCTGCAGAGTCTGTTTACCTCTGCAACCGCATATTTCAGCTTATTCTGTATTCCGTTAACCACAAAGTTCGGCTGGAGTGATTCCGCGTTTGCGCTAGCGTACACGATTTACATGTTTACTTATTGTGCAGTTGGATTTATCGGCGGTTCCCTCGCAGAGAAGATCAGTCCTAGGACCACGATCTACATTGGTCTCTGCCTGTTTGCCGGCGGCTGGTTCTTAACCGGTTTTGCATCCAGCATTCCGCAGCTTTACATTTTCTACGGACTGATGGCTGGTGCCGGCGGCGGTATGATCTACCCGGCATGTCTCCCGACTGCATTAAAATGGTTCCCGGACCGTTCCGGTTCTATTTCCGGTCTGGTTCAGGCAGGCGCTTCCTGCGGACCTTTCATCATGAGCCCGATCGCCCAGATGCTCATCACCAAATTAGGTGCACAGATGACCTGCCGCGTGCTTGGTATCGTATTCCTGATCGGTGTTGGTGCGGTTGCATGGATGATCGTTCCGTGTCCGGAAGGCTGGGCACCGGAAGGCTGGAAACCGTCTGCTGAGCAGGCAAAGGTATTAAAGACCAGGGATTACAGCATGGGCGAGATGGTGAAGACCCCGGTATTCTGGGTACTGCTCCTGATGTTCATCTTCGCAAACGCAGCAGGAACCATGATGGTTTCCTTCACCAGCCCGATCGCACAGCGTCAGATCGGACAGTCTGCCATGACCGCAGCATTATGCGTATCCATTATGACCCTGTCCAACATGTGCGGACGTATCGGCTTCGGCTTCATCTATGATATTTTAAAAGGCTGGAAGAGCCTGATCCTCTTGATGGTGATCAATGGTGCATCCATGTTAATGCTGACTCAGGCATCTACCTTACCGTTCTTCCTGGTATGCGTTGTGCTGGTTGGCTTCTCCTTCGGCGGACTGCTTGTTGTATTTGCCCCGATGGTCCGCATGATCTTCGGATCCAAATTCTACAACCGTAACTACGGCTTGATCTTTATCGGATACGGCATCGGTGCTTTTGTAGGACCTAAGATCAGTGCCTACTTCTACGACACAACTGGCCAGTATACCTTAGGCTTCATCGGATCTGCAATCCTGGCAGCAGCAGCGATCGTCCTGATCGTGGTTGCGCAGAAGATGGCTGGAAAGATGGAAAATGCACAGTAAATAACAAATAAATTGAAAAATGAGGGACCGTGGAAGCTGCCGGAGACAACTTCCACGGTCTTATTACGTTAACAATATTGTTATATGAAAAAATCTCTCAGGAGCGCTTGTACAATCTCCGAAACAAGTGCAATATGCCGCAAATTGGTTTGACAATTTTGGGGAAAATGCCTAGAATAATACGTAGTGCAAAACACAGGAGGGGCCGGTATGAGGGAGATAAAAAAGAATATTTTTCTGGAAACCATTCCGTACGAGAACCGCCATATGAGTCCCCGCAACCTTTATATTATCCGTGGAGAAGACCGCAGCCTGATGGTCGATACTTCCAATAATACGGAGCGGGACTGGAATATTTTAAAGGGCATGGCCGATGCCCTTGGAATCGATTATAAAAAGCTGGACATTTTCATTACCCATGAGCATCCGGACCACACAGGCCTGGTCCCAAGATTACAGGCACTTGGTGCCCGGGCGTTCATGAACCCGGATGAGACCAGAAAACGGGTAGACCTTTTGCACAGCTATCTGGCTGATGAGCATGCCCGGATCGAGAATCTGCGTATTGTCGGTGTTACGAAAGAGGAAACGCCGGAGGTATACGACACGTTCATGGAATACACCACAAAGGCGTATGCATCCATGGAAATCCCGCCGGAGCTTCAGTTTATTCCCATCCATCCGGGTGAGATGCTTTCTTATGGCGGGTATTGTTTCCAGGTTGTGCTCTTAAAAGGACATACCTTCGGGCAGTGCGGGCTTTATGAGCCGGAAAAAAAGCTGATGTTTGTGGGGGACCAGATCATGACCACCATTGTCCCGATCGTTGGTACCCAGGAGACGGACCTTGGGATGCTCAAATGTTATCTGGACTCCCTTAGTGAGCTAAAGCATAAGTACCGGGATTGTTATTTTCTTCCCTGCCATTATGGGGAGATCAAAGATATTGAAAAAGAGGTAAACCGGATCATTTTCGGTTACATGGACAAATGTGAGAGCATGAAGCATGTACTGGAGGAGGCTGGTACGGCCCTGACGACCCGCGACATCAGCGTGCGGACGTACGGGAGAAGCCAGGGACCGCCAGATTATGCACATTTTGCTTCCTGCACCCAGATCTGGGCCAAGACCTTTTCCTGCATGGAATATATGATGGGAGAGGGCTTCATTGAGCGCTCGGAACGCGATGGCATCATATACTGGAAGGCAATCTGACCGGAAAACCGGTTTCCGGTGTGGACGGAGTACCGCTTCCAAGTGAAGGGGCACAATTCGTCAGATCCTTCTCGGGCAATCGCTTCCAAGTGAAGGTTCACATGGATGACCGCAGCTCGTTCCAGACCTGGTTAAAATAGCCGGAAAATTCCGGGGCGTTTCTGCGCTTTAAGGGACTGTCGTACTGGTCACTGAAGGATAAGGGAATCTCTGCCCTGATCCGTCCGGGCCTTGCGGAGAGGACCAGCACGCGGTCAGCAGTGCTGATGGCTTCTGCAAGGTCATGGGTGATCAGTATGGCAGTCTTTTTTGTGTCCCGGATGATCGAGGCAATGTCATCGCAGACAGAAAGCCTGGTCTGGTAATCGAGGGCGGAAAAGGGTTCATCCAAAAGCAGCAGGTCCGGCTTTAGGATCAGGGTACGGATGAGTGCAGCCCGCTGGCGCATGCCGCCGGAAAGCTCAGAGGGCTTTGCGTGCGCGAATGCAGCAAGACCGTAGCTTTCCAGCATTTCATCCAGCTCCTGCAGGGTTTCCTTATTTTTCTGGTGGCGGATCTCCAGCCCCAGAGCGGCATTTTCCCGTATGGAGCGCCATTCAAAGAGGTGGTCCCGCTGCAGCATATAGCCAATCCCGGAGCGCGCCTCCCTGATCGGGGTATCTTCTATATAAATGCTTCCTTCCTCCGGGGAGAGCAGCCCGGACAGGAGATTGAGCAGTGTGGATTTGCCGCAGCCGGATGGACCGACGATGGCGAGAAATTCACCGGGGCTTACGGTGAAGGAAATATCGGAAAGGGCGGGGGTAGCTCCGCTTAAGGTGTGATACGAGTAGCTGATCCCGCATGCTTTTAAGAGGGGTTCCATGGCTGGTCCTCCTTCCATTTATATTTTATAATATGAAGAAAATGCAATACGGTTCCTTTGCGGGTTTTCCCTGTGATAAAAATTTCCCTGTTATTATTTCTATATTATTCCATTTTATTGGCACAAAAGCCCTTGCATTTCCGAAAAACAGGTGCTATAATAACAACGATAACATGATAATCTGACAGTCTGAGAGTGGGCATACGTCCACTCTCAATTTTTTGCCAGAGCGCGGTGATGCCGGAATGCGCAGTTTGTACAGGTACTTTTGGTATGGCTGGAAGACAAGAGGCAGCTGCCCGTCAGTCTGAATGGCAAAGAATGATCTGCAAACAGCGGATTGTCAGTGCATGACGTGAAGAGAGGTGACAATCATGACAAGAAGAGAAGAATACGAATCCAAAACAGAAGCATTCCTGCTTCCGGTTCTTGCAGAGCACAATTTTGAACTCTGGGATGTGGAATATGTAAAGGAGGCCGGCACCTGGTACCTGCGTGCCTACATTGACAAAGAGGGCGGCATTGCGGTAGACGACTGTGAGGTCATCAGCCGTATTTTGAGTGACTGGCTTGACCAGACCGATTTCATCGAGGACAGCTACATTCTGGAGGTCAGCTCCCCGGGACTTGGACGTCCGCTGAAGAAGGAGCGTGACTTTGAGCGCAGCCTGGGCGAGGAAGTAGAAATCCGTCTTTACAAGGCCCAGAACAAACAGAAAGAATTTACCGGAATCTTAAAAGCATACGATAAAGAAACTGTGACCATCGAAACGGCAGAGGGCGAACTGGTATTTGAACGTCCGGACATTGCACTGATCCGGCTGGCGTTTGATTTTTAAACAGAAGGATTTTAGGAGGATAAAACCATGAATAAGGAATTAATCGAGGCATTAAACCTGCTGGAAAAGGAAAAAAACATCAGCAAGGCTACCCTGCTTGAAGCAATCGAGAACTCTCTGCTGACTGCCTGCAAGAACCATTTCGGCAAAGCAGATAACATCAAAGTAAACATCAACCCGGAGACCGGTGATTTCTCTGTATACGCAGAGAAAGAGGTTGTGGAAGAGGTAGAAGATCCGTTAACCCAGATCAGCTACGCAGAAGCAAGACTGAAAAACCCGAAGTTCTTCTTAGGCGATATCATCAACTGCCCGATCGAGTCTAAGTCCTTCGGACGTATTGCTACCCAGAACGCAAAGAACGTCATCCTGCAGAAAATCCGCGAGGAAGAGCGCAGCATGCAGTTCAACGAGTGGTATCAAAAAGAGAAAGATGTGGTAACCGGTATCGTGCAGCGTTACCTTGGCAAGAATGTCAGCATCAACTTAGGAAAGGTTGACGCGATCTTAAACGAGGCTGAGCAGGTAAAGGGCGAGGTATTTAAGCCGACCGAGCGTATCAAAGTGTATGTCCTGGAAGTTAAGGACACCCCGAAGGGACCGCGTATCTCTGTATCCCGCACTCATCCGGACCTGGTAAAGCGCCTGTTCGAGGAAGAGGTTACCGAGGTAAAAGACGGCACCGTTGAGATCAAGGCAATCGCCCGTGAGGCAGGCTCCAGAACCAAGATCGCTGTATGCTCCAACGACCCGAACGTAGATCCGGTTGGCGCATGTGTCGGCATGAATGGTGCCCGTGTCAACTCTATCGTAAACGAGCTGCGCGGTGAGAAGATCGATATCATCACCTGGGATGAGAACCCGGCATTCATGATCGAGAACGCACTTAGCCCGGCAAAGGTCATCTGCGTTGTTGCAGACGAAGAGAGCAAAGAGGCACAGGTTATCGTTCCGGATTACCAGCTTTCCCTGGCAATCGGTAAAGAGGGACAGAATGCAAGACTGGCAGCACGTCTGACCGGTTACAAGATCGATATCAAGAGTGAGACTCAGGCAAGAGAGCTTGGCCTGTTCGAGGAAATGGGAATCGACTATCAGGAAGAGGGTGTCTATGACAACCTGGATGCTGATTTCGAAGTATCCGCTACCGATGATTATTCAGAGAACAAAGAAGAGTTCTAAACGCAAAAACAGACTGGGCGTGTAACGGAAAGTTACCGGACAGTTACCTGTAAGACTGGAACAAGATTGGAATAGGAAGTGAGCAATTGGTGAATGCGAAGAAATTTCCGCAGAGACAGTGTATCGGCTGCGGCGAAATGAAAAACAAAAAAGAAATGATCCGTATACTGAAGACACCGGAAGGGGAATTCGTAGTCGATGCGACCGGACGAAAGAACGGGCGCGGCGCTTACATCTGCCCGTCTATGGACTGCTTCAAAAAAGCAGTAAAGGGAAAAGGGCTGGAGCGTTCTTTCAAGATGGCAATTCCAAAAGAGGTGTACGAGACACTGGAAAAGGAGATGGAACAGCTTGGATAACAGACAGAAAATCCTGAACCTGGTCGGACTGGCAACCAAGGCCGGGAAGACTGCAAGCGGAGAATTCTCTACGGAGAAAGCCGTAAAGAGCGGAAAAGCCCACCTGGTCATCGTATCAGAGGAGGCTTCCGACAACACGAAAAAAATGTTTACCAATATGTGTACTTACTATAAAGTCCCCATCTTGTTTTTAGGCGGAAAAGAGGAACTTGGGCATTCCATGGGCAAGCAGATGCGTGCATCGTTAGCCGTTGTGGATGCAGGACTGGCAAAGGCAATCGTGAAACAAATGAATATAATCGGAGGTAGTGAGTATGAGAGTAAATGAACTGGCAAAAGAGCTGGGGAAGACCAGCAAAGACGTATTAGATGTGTTACAGAAGAACCATCAGGATGTAACATCCCATTCATCCAATGTAAGTGATGCACAGGTTAGCATGGTAAAGAAGGCTCTGGGCGGCTCTGAGCAGAAGGCTGAGGGTGCAGCACCGAAGAAGAAGCTGGCAGCGGTATACCGTCCGCAGAATTCCCAGCAGAGACCGGCACAGCCGAAGCAGGCAGCACGCCCGCAGGCACAGAGCACAGCTGCACAGGCGCAGCAGGCAGCAGCACCACAGGCAAGCAAACCGGCAGAGGGACAGCAGGCAAGACCGGCACAGACCGCAGAAAACCGTGACAACAACCGTCAGGGCGGCTTTAACGGAAACCGCGATAACAACCGTCAGGGTGGTTTTAACGGAAACCGCGATAACAACCGTCAGGGTGGTTTTAACGGAAACCGCGACAACAACCGTCAGGGTGGTT
>OGIO01000578.1_pt1 | contig 42032 bp, 36 predicted proteins | sample 1571841 | NCBI WGS metagenome assembly OGIO01 (sample SAMEA2582111, study PRJEB24529) | metagenome | biome: Human gut stool | place: China | collected 2011
CTGTGACGCAGTAATTCACGCTCTGCGGTGCTGAATTTTTTGCATTATTTTCGGGGATTGCTATAGAAACACTTAGGCTTCCAGAATTTGCGTTATTTTCAAAAATCCAACTGTCTGAGCGACAGCGAGTTTTGGATTTTTGAAAATGGTTTTAGCAAATGCTGGAGTCCTTAGTGTTTCTTTCCTCTGAAACCGCGCCGTCCCCCTCTGCTGTACTGCCGGGCGGCGTCCGTCTCTTACAATCTCTCCGTCAACCGCTCCACAAACTCAATATCCGCCCTCCCGGTCAGATACTCCTCTTCATTTAAAATAGAATACAAATAATCAACGTTAGTGTCGACTCCCTCGATGACGACTTCCCCCAGCGCACTCCTCATCCGCGCAATCGCCTCCTCACGCGTCCTCCCATGCACAATCAGTTTCGCCAGCATCGAATCATAAAACGCCGGAATCACATACCCGTCATACGCCGCCGTATCCACCCGTACTCCAAATCCACCAGGCAGATGCATCTCCGTAATCTTCCCCGGACAAGGCCTGAAATTCTTCGCCGGATTCTCCGCATTAATCCTGCACTCAATCGCATGCCCCGAAAGCCGGACCTCCCCCTGCGTCACCGACAGCGGCATCCCCGAAGCCACCCGAAGCTGTTCCTGAATCAGATCCACCCCCGTGACCCACTCCGTCACCGGATGCTCCACCTGAATCCGCGTATTCATCTCCATAAAATAAAAATTCCCGTCCGGCTCCAGCAGAAACTCTATCGTCCCCGCATTCACATAATGCGCCGCCTTCGCCGCCCGGACCGCCGCCGAGCCCATCCGCTCCCGCAGCGTGTCATCAATCGCCACACAAGGCGACTCCTCAATCATCTTCTGATGATTCCTCTGAATCGAGCAGTCCCGCTCGCCAAGATGAATCACATTCCCGAACGAGTCCGCCATAATCTGAAACTCCACATGACGTGGATGACGAATCAGCCGCTCCACATACATCGTCCCGTCCGCAAACGAACTTTTAGCCTCCTTCTGCGCCGTCTGAAACGCACTCTGGAACTCCCCGCGCGTCTCCGCCATGCGCATACCCTTGCCGCCGCCTCCAAGCGCCGCCTTAATCATCACCGGAAAACCAATCCGGTCGGCCTCAGAAAGACCCGTCTCCCAGTCAAAAACAGGTTCCTTCGTCCCCGGAATCACCGGCACACCGGCTGCCTGCATCGTATTTCGCGCCTCAGACTTATTACCCAGCCGGTCCATCACCTCAGGAGATGGCCCAATCCACGTAATGTGGCACTCCTGGCATCTCCGCGCAAACGTGCTGTTCTCCGACAGGAATCCAAATCCCGGATGAACCGCATCCGCCCCCGTCACAAGCGCCGCACTCAAAATACGTTCCATATTTAAATAACTGTCCTTCGACGGCGCCGGCCCGATGCACACCGCCTCATCCGCGAGCTGCGCATGCAGTGCCTCCCGGTCCGCCTCCGAATAAACAGCAACCGTGAGAATTCCCATCTCACGGCATGCCCGGATAATCCGGACCGCGATCTCCCCACGGTTTGCAATCAAAACTTTTCGAATCATTGTGCTGCCCCCACCATAAAGGTCAGTTCCGCCTGCGCGACCACCTTGCCGTCAACCGAAGCAACCGCTTCCCCGACGCCCATCGGTCCCTTGTGGCGGATAATTTTCGTCTCCAGACGAAGCTTGTCTCCCGGTTTCACTTTTCCCTTAAAGCGGCACTTGTTGATGCCGCCGAAAAATGCAATTTTTCCCTTATTCTCGTCAAGAGAAAGAATCGCAACCGCACCGACCTGCGCCAGCGCCTCGATAATCAGCACGCCCGGCATCACCGGCTCCTGCGGAAAATGACCCGCAAAAAAATCCTCGCGGTACGTCACACATTTGTATCCAATACCGAATTCGCCCGGTTCAAAATCTTCTATGTAATCCACCAGCAGAAACGGATGTCTGTGTGGAATAATCTCCTGAATCTGTTTCGTTGTCAAACTGTTCATTCGCTGCTTCCTTTCTCGTCCCGGCTTTACGCTTTTACCCGGAACAGCGGTTTTCCGTAATCAACCATCTCGCCGTTTTTCACCAGAACCTCCGCAATCACGCCGTCCACTTCGCTCTCAATCTCATTCATCAGCTTCATGGCCTCCACGATTGCTACGACTTGTCCCTTTTTCACGGTGTCGCCAACCTTCACAAACGGCTCGGCATCTTCTGCCGGAGCTGTATAAAACGTTCCGACCAGCGGGGATGTCACAAAAACGCCTTCTTCTGCTTCGCTGTGATCCTCAGCCGCTGTACTTTTTCCTGCCGTTTCTTTTCTCTCCGGCATGGCTGCTTCTTTCGCTGTCACGCCATTTGCTCCGCCCATCATCTCTGCCATCTGCAGACCGGCACCGGATGGAACCCCGCTCATCTGCACCTGCACCGGAGCTGCTTTTCCATGCTCCATGGCAATCTTGATCCCATCAGCCTCGTAATCAAACGCGGTCAGCGAAGAATCCGAAACTTTATCAATCAACTGTAAAATCTGATCTAATTCCATCTTATTTTCCTTTCTGCACCGGAACACGATGCCGCTTTATTCATATTTCTGAAACAGCAGCACCGCATTGTGGCCGCCAAAACCAAGGGAATTGCTCATTGCCAGTTTCACATCGGTTTCCACCGGAGCGCCGATGCAGTAATTCAGATCGCATTCCGCATCTGCTTCCTTTGTTCCAATCGTCTGATGCACGAAGCCGTCCTGAATGGATTTCGCACAGACAACAGCTTCCACACCGCCTGCCGCGCCGAGCAGATGACCGACCATCGATTTCGTCGAGTTGACCAGCACATAGTCTGCCGCATCACCGAAGGCTTTCCGGATCGCACGCGTTTCAAACAGATCGTTGTGATGTGTGGACGTTCCGTGTGCATTAATATAAGTAACTTCTTCCGGTTTTACTCCCGCTTCTTCCATCGCAAGCTCCATCGCACGTGCCGCACCGCTTCCATCTTCCAATGGAGAAGTAATGTGGTACGCATCGCAGGTTGCGCCGTATCCGACTACCTCTGCATAGATCTTCGCGCCGCGCTGTTTCGCGTGCTCCAGCTCCTCAAGTACGAGAATGCCGGCGCCCTCACCCATGACGAAACCGTTCCGGTCTTTATCAAACGGAATCGAAGCCCGCAGCGGATCTTCCGACTCGGAAAGTGCGGTCAGTGCCGAAAAGCCTGCCACGCCGACCGGCGTAATTGCGCTCTCCGCGCCGCCTGCCACACAGATGTCCGCGTCGTTGTACTGAATTGCGCGGAAGGCATCGCCAATGCAGTGCGTTCCTGTCGCACACGCCGTTACCACGCTGGTACATTTTCCTTTCGCGCCGAGTGCAATCGCAACGTTTCCCGCCGCCATGTTCGCAATCATCACCGGAACGGTAAACGGGTTGACGCGGGACGGATTTCCGGCATCAATTTTGGCTTTCGCCTGCTCGCATGCATTCAGATCACCGACGCCGGAGCCCACCAGAACGCCGACGCGGAACGGATCTTCATTCTCCATGGAAATGCCGGCATCTGCAAACGCTTCTTTTGCTGCCGCAACGGCATACTGGGAGAAAGTTCCCATTCGTCTTGCCGCCTTAAAATCCATGCGTTCTTTTGCCACGAAGCCTTTGACCTCGCCTGCCAGATGTACTTTATATTCTGCTGTATCAAATTTCGTAATCGTTCCGATTCCGCAGGCTCCCTTGCGGACGCCGTTCCAGAATTCCTCCACGGTATTTCCAATCGGGGTTACCGCACCCAGCCCTGTGATGACTACTCTTCTCTTCATTCCAACTCTCCTTTTCTTAGATCACCATGCCGCCGTCGCAGTGAATCACCTGTCCGGTGATGTAAGCTGCCGCTTCGGATGCCAGAAATGCGGCCAGGTTTGCCACATCCTCCGGCTTTCCGAAATGGCCGAGAGGAATCTGGGATACGGATGCTTCTTTCACTTTATCCGAAAGAACCTCCGTCATATCGGTCTCAATAAAGCCCGGCGCAATCGCATTGACGCGGATGCCGCGGGATGCCAGTTCCCGTGCCGCTGTTTTCGTCAGGCCGATCACACCTGCTTTCGATGCCGCATAATTTGCCTGTCCGGCGTTTCCTGCCACGCCGACCACAGAAGCCATGTTGATGATGCAGCCGCTCTTCTGGCGGATCATCGGCCGTGCCGCAAAGCGGATGCAGTTGAACGTTCCCTTGAGGTTTGTCTCAATGACACGGTCGAAGGCTTCCTCCGACATGCCCATCAGAAGGCCGTCCTTTGTGATGCCCGCGTTGTTGACCAGAATATCGATTTTCCCATACAAAGCAAGAATTTCCTTCATCCACGCTTCACACGCCGCAAAATCCGATACATTGCACTGCATCACGCAGCCGTCTCCTCCTGCCGCGCGGATTCCCGCAAGCACGGTTTCGGCCGCCTCTTTTGAACCATTGTAATTGATGACAACAAAGGCTCCCTCCGCCGCCAGTTTTTCTGCAATCGCACGCCCGATTCCGCGGGATGCGCCCGTTACTACTGCTGTTTTTCCACTTAACATCTCATTCTCCTGCTGCATAATCCACTATCTATAATAAAGTTTCGCACACCTGATGCATTTCCTCATAGGTGCGGATATTGTAACCTTTTACATCCCGGTTGATTTTTCTTAAAAAGCCGGTCAGTGTTCTTCCCGGTCCGATCTCCACGAAGGTATCAACGCCGTCCGCAATCATTGCCTCGATGCTCTGCTGCCACCGCACACCGGATGCCACCTGCTGGATCAGAAGGCCGCGTGTCAGTGCAATGTCACGCACATACTGACCGGTTACATTCGTTACATACGGAATCGCGAGTTCCATAAAACCGACACCCTCGAGCGCCTCCGTCAGTCCCTTGGATGCGGATTCCATCATCGGGGAATGGAACGGGCCGCTTACGTTCAGCGGAAGTACCCGCTTTGCGCCTGCTTCTTTTAACTTTTCCGAAGCCTCTGCCACTGCCGCCTCATATCCGGTGATGACAATCTGACCCGGGCAGTTGTAATTGGCAATGTAGGCGCCGGAAATCCCGCTCAAAATCTCTTCGATTTTTGCAGCTTCCATGCCGAGCACCGCCGCCATCGCGCCCTCGCCTGCCGGAACAGCCTCCTCCATCAGGATGCCTCTTCTGCGGACGACCTTCATCGCATCCGCCATTTCCATACCGCCGGCGGATACAATCGCGTTGTACTCGCCAAGGCTGAGGCCCGCTGTCACATCCGGCGTAAGGCCGCACGCCCGGATGGACTGCTCCATCGCCATTCCGGTTGTCAGCAGTGCAATCTGGGTAAACTCTGTCTGATCCAGATGTTCATTTTCCTCAAAACAGAGTCTTTTCATATCAATCCCGATCAGCTCGGATGCCATATCGTAGACGGCTCTCGCTTTCGGACATGCTTCATAAAAATCCGCGCCCATGCCGACACACTGGGAACCCTGTCCAGGAAACATAAATGCTGTTTTACTCATAACCGCGCCGGTGCTCCTTTCAGAAGTTCTTCCATCTCATTCATCATCTGCTCTATGATTTCTTTGCAGCTTTTCTCGTCTTTTACCATACCTGCAATCTGACCGGACATCACGCTTCCGGTTTTGACATCGCCGTCCACAACGGCTCTTCGAAGACCGCCGAGCGTCAGTTTTTCCAGCTCTTCGAACGGAGCTCCCTCTTTTTCCAGTTCCAGATAATGGCGTGTCATCTCATTTCGGATCGCCCGCACCGGATGACCGGTTGTGCGGCCTGTCACGCGGGTATCAATATCTTTCGCCTTGATCACCAGCTGCTTGTAATTTTCATGCACAACGGCCTCTTTCGAAGCGACAAAACGCGTTCCCATCTGAACCGCCTCGGCACCCAGCATAAAGGCTGCTGCCATGCCGCGTCCGTCCGCAATTCCACCGGCCGCAATGACTGGAATTTTTACGGCATCTGCCACCTGCGGAACGAGTGCCATCGTTGTCGTCTCGCCGATATGGCCGCCGGACTCACATCCTTCTGCCACAACGGCATCTGCGCCTGCACGCTCCATTCGTCTTGCAAGAGCCACGGAAGCGACCACCGGGATGACGCGGATACCAGTGTTTTTCCACAGTTCCATATATTTCTCCGGATTTCCTGCGCCCGTCGTAACGACTTTTACGCCTTCCTCGGCAACCACTTTTGCCACCTCATCCGCATACGGGCTCATCAGCATGATGTTGACGCCGAACGGTTTGTCCGTCAGTTTTTTTGCTTCGCGGATTTCATTCCGAACCCACTCTGCCGGTGCCGCCGATGCTCCGATGAGGCCAAGGCCGCCGGCCTCGGAAACTGCCGCTGCCAGATGATGCTCCGCCACCCAGGCCATGCCGCCCTGAATGACTGGATACTGAATCCCGAGTAATTTTGTCACTTCTGTGATCATGAATCGCTTCCTCCTGCTTCCCGATCTTTCTTAGTTTTTGTGCTGCTCCAGATACTCTGCAACATCACCGACAGTTACCATCGTTTCCAGATCCTCGGTCGGGATTTCCACGCCGCAGGTGTCCTCGAGGGACATGACCATTTCAAACAGATCCAGGGAATCTGCTCCGAGATCCTCTTTGAAGGAAGTCTCCGCTGTGATGGTATCGATATCTGCTCCCAGTGCTTCTGCTACGGTTTCTTTTACTTTTTCTAACATGTTTTTGTCCTCACTTTTTTTCTTATTCTTCTTATTTTATATGGGCGTTTCTTACCATTCCAGGTACGCCGCGCCCCAGATCAGTCCTGCTCCGAAACCGGAGAGAACGATTCTCTGTCCTTTTTTGGCTCTGCCGGACCGGTTCCACTCATCCAGCAGAATCGGAATGCTCGCCGCACACGTATTGCCGTATGCTTCGATATTACGCGGAAATTTTTCTTTCGGCGCCTTCAGTTGTTTTGCCACGCCGTCGATGATGCGGCTGTTTGCCTGATGAAGGATAAACGCATCAATCTCCTCGACCGGCACCTCGGCTTCTTTCAGCACCTCGCGGATGACTTCCGGCACGCGGGATAAAGCAAACTGGAACACGGCACGGCCGTCCATCTGCAGATACGTTCCCTTTTCGCAGGTCAGCGACACGCCTTTTTCTCCATCGGAATGGATCTTTTCGCACGCTTTTGTCTCCTGTTCCTCCGCCGTCAGCACAATGGCTCCCGCGCCGTCCCCGAACAGAATGCAGGTTCCGCGGTCACTCCAGTCCACCAGGCGGCTCAGGGCATCTGCGCCGATCAGCAGCACGTTTTTTGCCTTGCCGCTCCGGATATACAGCTGGCCCAGCTCATACACCGCAAGAAATCCGGTGCAGGCGGCGCTGACATCGAGACAGGCGGCACGGAAGGCACCGATTTCATCCTGCACAAGACAGGCGGTATTCGGAAAGATACTCTCCGACGAGGAGGTTCCGACGAGAATCAGATCCAGCTCTGTCGAACAGATCCCGGCATTTTCCAGCGCTCTTCTCGCCGCCTTTACTGCCATTTGGGCAACTGTCTCCTCCCCGGCTATGTGGCGCGCACCGATTCCCGTCCGCTCCCGGATCCAGGCATCGCTCGTCTCCACCATCTTTTCCAGATCTTCATTTTTCCATATCGTCTCCGGTACGTAAGAACCGGTTCCTGCAATTCTGCCGTTTTTCACCTTACTGTCCTCTTGCTTATTTCATTCTCAAACATTTTTCTTTTCAAATGTTTTGATATTCAAAGTATATCATCAAAATTCATTTTGTCAACCTTTTTTTATTGCTTTTTCCATTTCCCACTTCTATAATGAAACTATGTTCGGGATTTTTTCGAAACTATTTTTCCGGATTCTATTATTTTGAGCCCCGGCGCAGGTTCTCTATCGAACACTCCGGCAGGCTCCAGAAAGGACACCAAACTTATGCAGGTTCCAATGTCATCCTATCTTGTGGAAATCAAACCACAGATTCAGGAACTGATCCGTCTGCTCGAGCGCGAATTCGATTATGTCAGCGTGCTCTGCACCGATGTCAAAGGTACGACCTACCGCGTCAGCATGCATCAGACCACCGTCGGCGATTATCACTTCTGTGAACGCGGCTTCGTTGTCCGTGCATGGCAGGACGGTTCCTACACCGAATATTCCTTCAACAACCTCACCGATGCCGCAGATCTTGCGGAGGAAATTACTTCCGCGCTGAAATCCGAATTTCAGGCATTAAAGGCACTCGGCATCGCGCAGATGGAGTCTCCTCTCGTGCAGGAAGAAGCCATCGAAAAAACAATGCAGAATGAAATCGAGATTGACCCGGAGACCGTCTCCGCAGAGGAGATTCTCTCCCACCTTCGGAAGCTCTGCAACGCCGGCGCTGCCCATGAAGGAATTCTGGAATTCCAGAGTACCGTCAGCTTCGCCCGTGTCAACAAGCTGTTCCTCTCCTCCAAAAAGGATCTGATGCAGTCCTACGCTTTCTCGGAGGGCTCCCTTTCCGCAATCGGCACAGAAAACGGAAAACAGAATATGTCGTACCGTTCCTGCTCCGGCCTGAAAGGCGTGGAAATCTTAAATGAGATGGATGCGATTGTTGAGGAAATCATCGCCGTTCTGTACGACAAGCTCCACTCCGATCCGGTCACCCCTAGCATGTACGATGTCATCACCGCACCGGATGTCACCGGCGTGATTGCACACGAAGCATTCGGCCACGGTGTCGAGATGGATATGTTTGTCAAAAACCGCGCACTCGCCAAAGAGTATATCGGCAAGCCTGTTGCCTCCCAGCTCTCCTCCATGCACGACGGAGCAGTCGGCGCACAGCAGGTCAGCAGTTATCTTTTTGATGATGAGGGAACGCTCGGCACCGACACCACGGTCATCGACCACGGTACACTCGTTACCGGCATCAGCGATCTCGTAAGCGCACTCCGCCTTGGCACCACGCCGACCGGAAACGGAAAACGCGAGAGCTTCGAGCGCAAAGTCTACTCCCGTATGACCAACACCTACTTCACCGCAGGCACAGACAAACTCGATGATATGATCGCTTCGATTGAGCACGGCTATCTTCTCGAAAGCGTTCAGTCCGGTATGGAAGACCCGAAACACTGGGGCATCCAGTGCATGGTCGGACTCGGCCGCGAGATCAAAGATGGTAAGCTGACCGGAAAAGTCGTATCTCCTGTCACCCTGACCGGCTACGTTCCGGATCTCTTAAAGAGCATCTCCATGGTTTCCGACAAAGAAGAGCTCTTCGGCTCCGGCATGTGCGGAAAAGGTCACAAAGAATGGGTCAAAGTCAGCGATGGCGGCCCGTATCTGAAATGTAAAGTGAGGTTAGGCTGATGAACGAATTATACGATGTATTAAAAACAAGCAAAGCCAGCGACTTTCTGATCCGCGAAGAGCAGACCGAATCCCGCGAGGCATTTTTCATCGGTCAGAAGCTCGACATGAGCCGCGCGAAAAAAGTAACTCATACGTTTCTGACCGTCTTTGTCGACAGTGAGGATGGAAAATTCCGCGGAAGCGCAGAAAAAGAGATCCACCAGGGCATTTCCCGCGAAGAAATGCAGCAGGAAATTGACCAGGCGCTGTTCGCCGCACAGTTTGTGCAGAACCCATGGTACCCTGTTGCAGAGCCATCGGATGCCCAGGCAAGCGCCGACATGGCTGATGCTTCCCGCGATCTTACCGCTGAACTCGTAAAACTGGTGCAGGCTATGCAGGAAATCAAGGCGGAAGAGGATTCCCGTGTAAACTCATATGAGATTTTCGTCAACCAGAAGCAGACACACATCCGCAATTCCCGCGGTGTCGATGTCACCTTCTCCGGCTTTGACTGCGAGATCGAGGTTGTCACAAACTCCCGCAAGGATGATCATGAGATTGAGATCTACAAGGATCTCCGCTTCTCCGACAAATCTGCCGAGAAGATCATCGCCGAAGTGCGCGGAATGTTCCACACCGGCCGCCAGCGTCTGAATGCTGTTCCGACCCTCCAGAATGAGCATGCTGATGTTCTCCTGACCGGAAATGCCGTCGGCAGTTTCTTCCAGTATTTTGCCATGCATACCAACGCTTCTTATCAGTATATGGGCGTTGCAAAAGCAAAAATCGGCGAAGCCATCACCGGCGCAGATGCCGATCCGCTGAATATCCGCCTCGTGCCGACGCTCGACGGCTCTGCCAAAAACGCGCCGTACGACGAAACCGGTATGCCGGCAGCCGAGCGCGTTCTGTTTGAAAACGGCATCTGCCGCTCCTACTGGGGCAGCCTTCAGCATGCCCATTATATCGGCATGAAGGATACTACTTCCATGAATAACATGGTAGTTGAAGGCGGTTCGAAAACACTCGACGAGCTGCGCAGCATGCCGCATATAGAAATCACCGATTTCAGTGCGTTTGATATGGATGCCGTAAGCGGCACCTGCGGCGGTGAGATCCGGCTCGCGTATGAGAGCGACGGAACCACCTCCCATCCGACAACCAGCGGATCACTTTCCGCCCGTTATGACGATGTGCTGAAAAATCTGACTTTCTCGAAAGAGACACAGCAGATAAACAACCGCGTGGTACCGTGTGCGGTACTGCTGCGGGATGTGACGGTGGCGGGAAAATAATTTTTCATTCTGCAGCATACGAAAAAGGAGCATCTCCAGGTTTCAAGTTCGAAACCGGAGATGCTCCTTTTTAATTTTCTGTGTTTATGTTCAGTCTTTTCTTCGTCTTCTGGATTTCTTTTTGCTTCCAAAATCCGGAACAACGACCAGGGTGTTAAGACCCAGATAAGTTTCAACATCTTCTGCCGTTTTGATATTGTCATTCAGCACAGTCTGCAGTGTCAGAATTGCCAAAACAGGAACAAAATTTCTAAACAGTAATGGGGTCTGACCCCAATGTGGTTATTTATAATCGTGTGTTTTCAGTGTTGTCGTAATCAGGTTGTGGACCGGCGTATCGTCTTCCACGACCAGTATCAATGTCTTATTCATTTAAATTCACCTCACTGAGCGGCAGCGTAAAACGAAAATGACAGCCGTGCGGAGCGCAGTCACGAAGCACCAGTTCCCCGCCATGCGCATTTACAATGGAGCGGCACAGTGCCAGCCCAAGGCCAAGGCTTCTGCGGCTGTCACTCACCTTATTTTTTCCGGAATAGAACATTTCAAATACATGCTCCCTGCACTCCGCCGGAATGCCGGGTCCATTATCCTCCACCGCAATCCATACGTTTTTTTCTTCTTTTCCGGCTGTAATCCGGATCTTGGATCCTGTCTGTGTATATTTTACTGCATTGTTGATCAGGTTTACCAATACCTGTACAATCAGCTTTGCATCCATGCGGGCGAGCAGTACATCTTCCCCGCAGTCCACCGTAATTTTATGTTCGTTTTTCCGCCGTTCTACATGGCGCAGCGCCTCACGTACTACATCCTCAACCACCTGATCAGATAACTGCAGTTTTACACTTCCATCTTCTATTTTCGTAAGCGCAAGCAGATTTTCCACCAGTTCAATCAGCCATCCGGCATCCTCATAAATATCCGAAAAAATCTGTTTCCGCATCCCTTCGTCCAGTGCGTCAAAGTTACTGATCAAAGAGTCTGCATTGCCGAGAATTGATGTCAGTGGTGTGCGCAGATCATGGGAAATCGTCCGCAACAGATTCACCCGAAGCTGCTCATTTTTCGCCATGACTGCCGCCTCTTCTTTTTCTCTCGCACTTTGTTCCCGATCCAGTGCCATGGCGCACTCTCCCAGAATAGAAAGCAGGATACTGTTCTCAAACGCATCCAGTGGCTTTTGTCCGATGAAAATGCCGATCACACCATATCTGTTCTGTGCCGCATAGATGGAAAGGTACAGATACGGTTCTTCAGAAAAACGTTCTGTCATAGCTCCCGCCCGTTTCCGGTTTTTCAGAACCCACTGCAGGATTTCCTGTTCTTTCACATTAAAAACTTTTTCTGATTTTATTCCTGTTTCGGCGTTATAAAGAGTTCCCTGCACAATGCCGTTTTTCTTTTTTTCTACCGGCGCCACAACCAGATTTCTTCCCAGAAGCTTTATCAGCTGCGTTGCCGTAATATCAAAAATTTCTGACGCATCCTCTGCCTTTTGCAGAAGCTGGCTGGTATTAAAAAGAATCTTGGTTCGAAAGGCATCTCGTGCAGAAAGCTTTGCATTTTCTTTCAATTTTGAAGCAAGCGTACTGGTCAGGATTGAAGTGCCAAGCATGATCGCAAAGGTCACCGGATAGCCGGAACCATACGCATACAACGAAAGCCTCGGCTCTGTCATAAAATAATTAAACAGGACAACACTTGCCACAGAGCTGACCACACTACAGGTATAACCGCTGGTCAGAATAGATGTCAGCATGACGCCAAACAGATATACCGTAATAATATTGGCATCCGTAAAACCAAGCCGAAAAAAGATTTCTCCGATTCCGGTCGCAGCAGCCAGAATCAGAACCGTAAGCATTAGTTCTTTCCAGGAAGGCAGCTCCATCCACTCCGGAAATTTTTTTCGTTTCTGATATCTCTGGTACACGTCTGAGTCTGGAATGATGTGAATTTCCAGATCAGGCACAAGATCCGTCAGACGCTCGGTCCACACCCTTCGCTGATGGAAATAGCCCTGCTTCATCATGCTCTTTCCAATGACAATCCGCGTCACCTCGGAAATTCTTGCGTACTCTGCAATCTGCAGGGCAATATCCTCACTGTGTGTCGTTACAATTTCTGCCCCGCTCTGCTCTGCCAGACGAACATGCTTCTGCAGCCTTGCCAGATCCTCCGGTGTTTTTTCTGTTTTTTCTGCTGTCTGCACATACAATGCCGTAAAGCCGGCCTGAAACGCCTGTGCCATCTGCGCCGCAGTCCGAATAATTTTTTCATTGGATGGCGAAGAGGACAGACACACCAGGATATGCTCTTTTTTTTGTTTTTCTTTTTCCAACTGTCTCACCCCACCTCCTATTGTAGATCATAAACGAAGAGAAAGCTATAGTCAGGAAATCTTTTTTTCTCCCGTTCCCTGTTCTTGTTTTCTGTTTTCTGTGAAATTTTGTCCCGTTTCCGGTTCCTCTCTTCTGTTTTCCGTGAAAAATGTCTCTATCTGATCTACGAGCACGCCTCCAGACAAAAAACCGACCAGGGTAACGAAGAGCAGTCCTACACTTAACACAGAAATCACCTCTCTTTCAGATTCGAAAACATTTCTGGATCGCTTTATATTCACCAAGAACCAATATGGTAGCATCGCCATCCAGAACTGTCTCAGGAGACACCGCAACATCTGTTTTTCCATATTTTCTTGTTGCCAGAATATTAATACCGTATTTTTTCCGGATATCCAGCTGGCCGACATTTTTTCCAATCCAGTTCTCCGGGATTTCAACCTCAAAAATCGCATACTGACTGTCAATTTCAATATAGTCAAACACATGATCCGAGCTGTAACGAATCGCTGTCCATTTTGCCATCTGTTTTTCCGGATAAACAACCTGATCCGCTCCGTTCCGCAACAGGAATTTTTCCTGTACATCCCGTTCTGCCCGGGACACGACCCATTTTGCGCCCAGCTCCTTCAAAAGACACGCGGTTTCCAGCGAATCCTGAAAGCTGCTTCCGATCGTCACAATACAGACATCATAATTTCCCACACCAAGGGATCGCAGAAAGTCTGCATTGACACTGTCACCGATCTGTGCATTTGTCACATACGGCATCACGGCGTCGATCCGTTCCTCATTTCGGTCTACCGCCATCACCTGATGTCCAAGCTGATTCAGATGCATGGCAATATGTCTCCCAAATCTTCCTACTCCAATCAGTAAAATATTTTTCATCTCGTCTCTTCCTCTCTTCTTATCCTACATTTATTTTTTCCAGCGGCATTTTTGCATGTGCGCTCTTTCTCCCCGGCATCGCAGCATAAACAAGCGTCAGACCGCCAACCCTTCCAAGAAACATCAGTGCGATCAGAATTCCTTTCGAAAGAACACCGAGCTGCGGCGTAATTCCAAGCGTCAGGCCAACCGTTCCAACAGCAGATGCTGTCTCAAACAGACACTCAGAAATCGGCAGATTTTCTGCCACACTGATCACCATTCCTCCCATCAGCACCAGAAAAAGATACATCATCAGAATCGTAGATGCATTTTTTAATACCTCCTGGCCCACCCTGCGTCCAAACATCTGTGTGTCCTCTCTCTGACGGAACGTAGCAGACGCATTAGCTGTCAGCACGGCAAATGTGGTAATTTTCATTCCGCCAGCCGTTGATCCCGGTGCTCCGCCAATCATCATCAGAACAATCATAATCGCCTGGGAAGCACCTGTCATCCCGGAAAGATCTGCCGTATTAAATCCGGCCGTTCTTGTTGTCACGGACTGAAACAATGCGCAGAGCGTCCGCTCCTTGACCGGCATTCCAGCGAAATCCCGGAAGAAAAAGAAAGCCGCCGGAACAAAAATCAGAAACAGACTTGTAAGCAGGATCACCTTGCTTTGCATGCAGTACTGACGAAAATGGTATTTTTTTGTATAGATATCATCCCAGGTCAGAAATCCGATTCCACCTATTACAATCAGCCCCATAATCGTAAGATTAACCAGTGGATTTCCCACATAAGAAGTCAGGGACGGATACAGATGATCCGTTTTTCCAAGAAGATCAAATCCTGCATTGCAGAATGCGGATACAGAATGAAACAACGCCATCCAGATTCCTTTTCCGCCGTAATCCCGTAAAAAAACAGGCAGAAGAAACAACGCCCCCAACAGTTCAATTCCAAAGGTTCCTTTGAGGATAAAACGCGTCAGGCGCACAATTCCGCCCACCTTCGGGGCAGAAATCGCATCCTGCATCGTGCTTCGCTGCATCAGGGAAATTTTTCTCCCGGAAAGCATCGCAATCGAAACAGCGATCGTAACCACACCAAGACCGCCGATCTGAATGAGCAGCAAAATCACGCTCTGTCCAAAGACGGACCAGTAGCTTCCTGTATCCCTGACTGCCAGTCCTGTCACACAGGCGGCTGATGTTGCAGTAAACAGTGTTTCTGTAAATGGCGTTACATTTCCTTCCCGCGAAGCCACAGGAAGCATCAAAAGCAGTGCTCCTGCCAGAATTACCCCCGCAAATCCAAGAATAATAATTTCAAACGACGACCATTGTTTCCTGTATCGCAGTTTTATACTCCACATTTCTCTTTTTACTCCTTCTTTTTGATTCCTCCTTATTTTAGAGACTTCCGTTTTAAAAACGTATAAATACCTTTTCCATGGCATTAAGATTGTATAAAGATTTTTCGAATTTCAAACCCAAAAACAGGAACCGCACAAAAGTTTCCCACAACAGTAATGGGGTCTGACCCCAATGTGTGTATATTCTTCTTTTATTGCAGTAACGCATTAGTTGGTTAAACTACCGATTTTTCTCCTTTTGAAAGTAGATTCTTTTGTCATAAATATCAAAAAAGTATTTACAAATCCTTACGTATCAGTTATTATGTATATAATCTATTGAGAAGTTCGTGCAGAATTATGCAATTTTGTTTTTAACAAATACTCTGTTTCCTTTCCCAATGGCATTTTGTTGACTTTTTACGTCAAACAGAACGGATCAAAGGGTAAAATACCAAATTTTTTCACAAAAAATCACTCAACGTAATTACAGATGAACTCGGATCCCTATCCCGAAAAAACATCGCACCTTATTTTCGAAAGGAGATAGCAATTTTATGTTTCATTTTCTAAAAGGAAAGAACAAAGAAAATGTTCTTTACGCACCTTGCAAAGGAAAAGTAGTTCCGCTTTCCGAAGTCCCGGATCCTACCTTTTCCGAAAAAATCCTGGGGGACGGATTTGCAGTGATTCCGTCTGAGGGAAAAATTTATGCACCGACAGACGGTGAAATAGCCATGGTATTTGATACTCTTCATGCCATCACGCTCACAAGCAGCTCCGGAACCGAAATCCTGATCCACATCGGCCTGGATACGGTTACACTAAAGGGCGCACCGTTTACCGCACACGTTGCAGCCGGCGATCAGGTCAAAAAAGGAGATCTTCTGATGGATGTCGATCTGGACAAGATCACCGGAGCCGGATTGAACACAGTCACTCCGGTACTGATTTGCAATACCGATGATTACGAGAAAATCAGCTTGAAAAAAGAGGGCGAAGTTTCCTTAGACGAAGCCGTTCTCAGTATTTCCTGATCTTTTTTTGATCTTTCGTCAGATGAATCTTCATCCTCTTCTTTTATGAAATGTACGCTTGAAGTCTTTTCTCACTTGCTTTTGTGAAATGCACTCTCAATGTCTTTTCTGCACTTGCTTTTGTAAGTATATTGGATGGATTCGGTAAATTCACGTATCTAATTGGAGGTATCCAGTTATATAAATTATCTTTTAAGGAGGGAGAAATATATGAAATTTCTTCAGAAACTAGGGAAAGCCCTCATGCTTCCTGTAGCAGTACTGCCGATCTGCGGTATCCTGATGGGTATCGGATACCGGCTGTGTCCGGCAACGATGCAGGGCGGCGAGATCTCGGGCGTAGTAAACCTGATCGGTCTGTTTCTCGTAAAAGCATGAGCAGCTCTGATCGACAACATGGCAATCCTCTTTGCAATCGGCGTTGGTGTCGGTATGTCAGAAAAGAATGACGGTACCGGCGGAATCGCAGCTCTGGCATCCTGGCTGATGATCACAACACTTCTTTCTACCGGAGTTGTTACAACTATCATCCCGTCCATCGCTGAGAGTGCTACAAAGACGCTGGCCTTTGACAAGATCGAAAACCCGTTCATCGGTATCCTGGCCGGTATCATCGGATCTGCCTGCTATAACCGTTTCAAAGACACCAAGCTTCCGGACTGGTTATCCTTCTTCAGCGGCAAACGCTGTGTAGCAATTGTTTCCGGTGTTGTTTCTATCGTTGTATCTGCTGTTCTGTTACTGGTATGGCCATTACTGTTCGGTGCTCTGGTAGCAATCGGTAAATCTATTGTCAGCCTTGATGTTGTCGGTGCCGGTATCTATGCATTCCTGAACCGTCTGCTGATCCCGACCGGCTTACATCACGCTCTGAACAATGTATTCTGGTTTGACACGATCGGTCTTGGTGACTTGAAGCACTTCTGGGCTGGTGAAACATCTGCTGATGTAACCTGGAGCCTTGGTATGTACATGTCCGGATTCTTCCCATGTATGATGTTCGGTATTCCTGGTGCTGCACTTGCTATGGTAAGATGTGCAAAACCTGCAAAGAAAAAAGCTGCGATCGGTCTGGTAGCTTCTGCTGCAGTTTGTGCATTCATCTGTGGCGTTACAGAACCTTTTGAGTTCGGATTTATGTTCCTTGCTCCTGCTCTGTACGTAATCTATGCATTACTGTATGGTATCTTTACTATGATCACAGTTGCTCTCGGCTTCCGTGCAGGATTCAGCTTCTCCGCCGGTGCTATGGACCTCCTGTTCTCATCCTCACTGCCCGCAGCACAGAAAATATGGCTGATCATTCCGCTTGGAATCGCAGCATTCCTCGTATTCTACTTCGTATTCCTGTTTGCTATCAAGAAATGGGATCTGAAGACTCCTGGACGCGAAGATGACGATCTCGAAGCAGAGAAAAAAGTAGAACTGGCAAGTGATAACTATACCGCAATCGCAGCTAAAATTCTGGAAGGCTGCGGCGGAAAAGAAAACATCACAAGCATTGATAACTGCGTTACAAGACTGCGACTGGAAGTGAAAGATATCACTGCCGTAAACGACAAGGTAATCAAATCTGCCGGCGTGGCAGGCGTGATCAAACCTGGCAAAACCTCTGTACAGGTTATCGTTGGAACAAAAGTTCAGTTCGTAGCTGACGCTTTCTCCAAACTTTGTGAATAATATTTACCCAAGTAGTCCAAAAGGAGCATATCGCTGATGCGGTATGCTCCTTTTAATTGCGCAAAGTTTTCCTTATTTTCTGCCCTTTCGCAGAGCAGGAACCCGGCTGTTGTTTGTCAAATGGCTGCTATCAAAACCAAAGGTCGGATTACTGGTGGTTCCGAAAACGTGTGCATATATGTGGGGAATCGCCGTGTGACCTCAGCTCTTGTTCTAAGCACCGAGCAACTTTTCGGGACAGGTACAGCACAGTACATCGTTTCGTAAATGTATTTTTTTAAATCTTGTTATGAAAAGGAGTGCGAAAAAACGTAACTTTGTTTTTTCGCACTCCCATTTTCTCTCCCAAAAAACGCCGCAGCTCTCGTCTTACTTCGCGCTGTCTGCATCAATCACGGACTGGATCTGTTTCATCAGCGTATCATAATTCTCCTGATTGTCGATTCCGCCGAGCATCGGTTCTCCCACAATATTTCCATTTCGATCGACTAAGATTGTGGTCGGAAATGCCATAATATCGGAAGCATACTTTCCTGCAGCGGAAGCAGAGTCAATGGAAAGATTGCGGTATTTCGCACCCTGGCTTTCAAGAACCGCTGCTGCTTCTTTGATCGCATCCTGATTTCCGTCGAAGGTTTCTGTGTTGATGCCTACAACCTCGCCTCCCATGGATTTGATTGCATCGTTTAATTCGTTCAGCTTGGATAACTCAGCAACACAAGGCTTGCAGCCGGTAAACCAGAAATTCACGACCGTTACCGCATTTTTGGAAAACAGACTTTCGTCAACTGTGTTGCCATCATAATCCTGACCCGAAAAATCCCGGAACGGAGATGCCTCTTCGGAATCGTTTTTCGCGTTGCTATCTTCCGATGCTGTATTGCCGTTTTCCATTTCCGCTATCTGTTCCTCGATTTTTCGTATCGTTGCAATATCATCCGTCAGTGTATTCAGCTCGTCCTCTGAAAAAGAGTCCTTGTTGGCTTCAACCGTGTCTGCCAGATAATCCCCATAATTTCCGCTCGGATCAGCCGTGCTTTTATTCATCATGCCAAACACCTTGTTCCATACATCCGCATGATCTGAAAAAATCTGGTTCTCCTGCTGATATAAATCGTCCAGCTTTGTGCCGGAAGCCCCTGCCGTTTCGGTTCCGGATTCCGCAACAGATCCCGTAACAGCTTCTGTGCCGGATTCCGTCTGGGTTGTCTGCGTTTTCTTTGTGTCTGCAGCCTCTTTTCCGTTGCATGCGGTAAGTAATAATGCTACGCTGAGTGTAAAAACAGGGATAAAAGTTCTTTTGGTTTTCATAAGTTATGGCTCCTTTTAAGATAGTATAATGTAAAAAACAAAAATTCAATATCATCCTTCGATGCTTCGTGATCTGCTGCTGATCAATGGTTTCTGATCTCTGACTGTTGATCTCCGGTGTCCTTTTTCTGACACGTTTTTCCCATAAACTGATAGTGGATCGCATCCTTCGGGCAGGCCTTGATGCAGGCTCCGCATCGGATGCATTCCGGATGATTTGGGGTCCGGCACACGTCGATATCCATTTTACATGCCCTGGAACACTGATTGCATCCGACACATTTGCTGTTTTCAATCGTGATATGTAAAAAGCTTACCTTATTAAATAAGGAATAGATTGCCCCAAGAGGACAGATCCATTTGCAGAAGGGTCTGTAAAACAAGATGCTGAGCACGACAACCGTAATCAGAATACCGAATTTAAACGAAAACAGCTTGCCCAGTGCAGACCGGATTGCGGCATTTCCGATGGAAAGCGGGATCGCCCCCTCCAGAACGCCCTGCGGACAAATATATTTGCAGAAGAACGGATCTCCCATCCCGATCGAATTCGTTGCAAACATCGGCAGAAGAATCACAAAAACAACAAGGATGATATATTTCAGATACCGCAGCGGCTTCAGTCTGGCCGTAGAGAATTTCTTTCCGGGGATTTTGTGAAGCAAATCCTGAAACCATCCAAACGGGCACAAAAAACCACAGATGAATCTTCCCAGTGTCACGCCGAGTAAAATCAGGAACCCGGTTATGTAGTAGGAAAACTTAAATTTGGATGATCCGACAACCGCCTGAAAGGCTCCGATGGGGCACGCTCCCGTCGCGGCAGGACAGGAATAACAGTTTAGTCCCGGTACGCATACCGTTTTCGCTTTGCCCTGATATATTTTGCCCTGAAAAAAATTGGGGATATGAGGATTGGTAAGCAGTGTGGCCGCTGCCTGGATCCACCCGCGTATTCCGGCTATTTTCTTTGATCGTAACTTCTTTTTCTTATCCAATTCCGACACACTCCAGACATAATTTAATTGCTTTCCCAAGCACAGCAGCCGCTTCCCCTCTGACGGCGCCATAGCCCATCATCGCTATGCCTGTGATAACTAGAACAATTTGAGATATTTTTCTGCATTTCAAAATGTGGTTGCTCCTTTGATTTTATTGATTGACCAGCTGACTCTGATATTATACAATAGCTGTTGTAAAATCATTGTTAAGAAATGGGCAGGTGAAAAAAATTTTGAGATTATTAATCGTGGAAGATGAGAAACAAATGTGTGACACAGTTGCCAGAAGTCTGTACGCCGCCGGGTACGAGGTAGATACCTGCTATGATGGGGCGGAGGCTCTGGAATGCATCCTGGCAGAAAATTATGATCTGATTGTCCTGGATCTCAATCTGCCCGGCATGGACGGAATGGATCTTCTAAAAGAGCTCCGGAAGGAAAACGAAGAAACGAAGGTGCTGATCTTATCTGCAAGAGGACAGATTGCAGACAAAGTAGAAGGACTCGATGCCGGGGCAAATGATTATATGGAAAAGCCGTTCCATCTGCAGGAGCTGGAAGCGCGGATCCGCAGTCTGACAAGAAGAAAATTTGTGCAGAAGGATGTCTGTCTGGAAAGTGGCGGGATCAAATTCGATACCATCAAACGAGAGGCCTATGCCAACGGAACCCTGGTTTCCCTGACAAGAAAAGAAAACGGAATTTTGGAATATCTGCTTCTCCACCTTGGCAGACCGGTAAGCCAGGAAGAATTGATCGAGCATGTCTGGGATGCCTCCGTGGACAGCTTCAGCGGATCCATCCGCGTACATATGTCTTCGCTTCGGCGAAAGCTCAGGGCGGTACTTGGATACGATCCGATTTTGAATAAAGTAGGCGAAGGATATCAAATACGAGAGGAGTCCGACCGATGAAAAAAATATCACTGCAGTGGAGACTTACCTGTATCATTACCCTATATATTGCGGTCATCTGTGGATGTCTGACCCTGCTTGTCTATAAAAACGGAATTTATTATATCGATTCCCTGCAGGAGACCGTAGATGCCAGGGGCGATGATGCCGGAGATCAGGGCGGAGACGGTACCGCAGACGGTTCCGATCAAATCTATATCAGCATTCCGGAGGACAAGTGGGATGAATTTGCCAGGGATTTCTCTGTTCAGGTGTACAACAATAAAGCAGACTACAAAAGAAACAGCCTGATCCTTTCCGCCTTATTGGCCCTTCTTGGCGGTGTCGCTACCTATTTTATCAGTGGCCATGCACTTCGGCCCATTCGTGAGTTCTCCAAAAAAATTGAGGAGGTGCAGGCACAGAATCTGGCCGATTCGCGCATTGAAGAAAACAAAGTAAAAGAGCTGAACCAGCTTCGTATTTCGTATAACAAGATGCTGGAACGTCTCGCAGATGCTTTTGAAATCCAGAGACAGTTTACGGCAAATGCAGCACACGAGCTTCGCACTCCACTGTCTGTCATGCAGGTACAGCTCGATTTATACCATTCCACCCCGCATCCCGGCAATGACGCCGACACCTTACAAACACTGAAAATGGTGACGGAGCAAAACGGCCGGCTCAGCAAAATGGTCAAGACACTGCTCGATATGAGTGAGCTTCAAACAGTAAGCAGGGATGAAACCATTGCCGTTGATGCCCTCGTCGATGAAGTACTGGTGGATCTGGAACCGCTTGCCCAGGAAAAGGAGATAAAACTGATCGGGAACTGTAAAGATACCACTATGGTCGGAAGTGACATTTTGATTTACCGGATGGTATACAATCTTGTTGAGAATGCAATCAAATACAACCATTTCGGCGGACAGGTTACCGTAACCGCATACCGGAGCGGAAAAAACATCTGCCTGTCCATAGAAGATACCGGAAGCGGAATCCCGCCTGAATTAAAAGAACGCATATTTGAACCATTCTTCCGCGTAGATAAGTCCAGAAGCCGCCAGCTTGGCGGAGTAGGCCTTGGGCTGGCCCTGGTTCGTGAAATCGTGCGCGTACATGACGGCAGAATAACCGTTCAGTCCAGCCCGTCCGGCGGAACGATCTTTGAGGTAGTTTTTACACAGTGACATCATCCCAAAAGCCAGTCGATGACATCATCTGTTCTGCAATGTCTGGAGTGCCGATTCCAGCGTATCTTCGTCCATTGCGTATTTTCCGTCCTGCATTCGGACAAGCGCGCCATATCTTTGTTTTTCATTATCCGTTAGTTTCGGAGCATACTCATATTTAAGGTCTTACCAAAACGGCGGGGCCTTGTAAAAAGATTTACCTTTCCCCAGCTGTCAAGAAGCTGTTCAATCAGTCTTGTCTTATCAATATAGCAAAAACCTTGTTGGCGAATTTCCTTAAAATCTTCGACACCAACCGGAAGTTTTAACGTCGCTGCCATTCTTCCACGCCCTTTCCGAAGCTACATTAACAGGCAAAGGATATTATATCCCAGTGCATTTTGATTTTACCATTTGGGAACTCAAATGGCAAGTTGATCCTATCTTCTGCTTTGCCTCGTTTACGGCACATCAATCAGTCCGAAGCGGTAGAACATTCCGTATATGTAGGTCACGCCCCGGATGTCGCCCAGAGCCTTTGGTCCACGCAACTCTAGGGGTCTGACCCTATGAAAATCTGAGTAGACGGGAACTATCGTACTGCTGGAAAACCCTGGTAAAAAGCGAGTAAAACGGCAGCCGTCTCCTTTTCGAGACCCCTGCCGTTTTACTCGCTTTTTCTATTCATTTTCATAGGGCATACCCCCATGTGTCTCGTTTGCTAAGGTCATGGGAATATTAGGAAAATCTTTTAATCTTATCTTTGTATCAGAATTATAGTGATCTTCTTTTGGATTGACCGCCTTGGGACCGGTCCCCGATGTACTATAAGTTACAATATGCTTAACAATAGAATCCTATCTCATCCGTCACAAATGCCTCTTTCCATTTTGCACAAATAAAGAAAAACTGTGCTGATATAAATTCCATCAATTCATTCAGCTCTTTCTTGGAAATTTTACTTCCATTACTTGCCAAAATGCATCCACCTGACTTTGTAAGCCATATTTTAGTCGCATTTGGAGTAGGCTTACCTTTTGATATATGAACATGAATTGGTTCTCCATTTTCATTAGACCAAAAATATACCGTATATCCACATACCATAAACAATTTAGGCAATTTGAATCCCCCCATTCTCCGCATACCGGTATAGCAAATGAGCATTACTATGCAGGAGTTCTTCAAACATTGCTATTTCTTCATCCGAATATCCTTGGCGTTCTGTCCATTTGTAATCAGGCAATTCACACCTTGCCGAATCAAATCCATCTTCTGTTGGTCGTTCAAAGTTTACAATAACTTTTTTCATTCCATCTTTTTCAACAATTTGTGAATGAACAATCTCCGTTTCATCTGCCAGTGTCATATATGGATACATCATACAACGTCACCCCGTTTCTTATTTTTAAACTCATTATAGCATCATACCCTGTCGTTGTCATGTGATTAAAAGCTAAATTCTTTCACTGAAAATTTCAAAAGTAAATTCCACCGTCCGCTTATGCGGTGGAATTTACTCCTACATGAGTGGAGTTTAATCTTTCATATATTCGTGCTATGCTCATGAAGACCTTCTGACAGCAGTAGAAGGAGATCTCTATGAGTAAATATATTCCTGGTAACCAGAAACATCTTTCCCTTGAAGACCGTAAATACATTGAGCGTTCCCTGAATAACGGCAGCACTTTTAAAGATATCACCCGCTTCTTATGCAAAGATCCTACAACTATTTCGAAGGAAGTGAAACTCCATCGTGTAAGTGATTGGTATCATAAAGGATCCTTCCTTAACGCTCACAACTTCTGCATTCATAGATATCACTGCAGAAAAACAAATGTATGCAGGAAAATCATACTCTGCAACATTAAGTGTACTTCCTGTCCAACCTGTAACCAAACCTGTCCTGATTTCGTTAAAGAACAGTGTAACCGTCTTGATAAGGCTCCTTACGTCTGTAATGGATGTCCGAAAGCCATCCATCATTGTTCCATTGCTCACAAGTACCGTTACGATGCTGTCTTTGCAGACCGCAAATACAAGGAATGTCTGTCTTCGTCCAGGGCTGGTATAAACATGACAAAGCATGAACTACGTCAAAAGGACATGGTCATTTCGCCTCTTATTTATCAGGGACAATCTGGAGATTCCACCTATGCAGATGCCTGCTTAAGCCGAATGACATCCAAGGCATATCGTCTTGAATTTTCTGGCAGAGATCGTAGAGTAAACAACGGTAACTAATAAACCTGCTGAGCTTTGCTCAGTTTGAAGCGGAATGGCGCTCCGTTCCTCTGGAACGGATGCGCAGTTCTTGCGGAATATGCACTATTTTAAAAAAATTACAGAATTTCTTTTTTATTCTTTTTATTTGTAATCTTATGTTCATTTCTTCTATTTTCATAAGCTCTCATTCTTTTCTAATTCCCTGCATTTTCCAGAAAGCTCTTCCTCCAACGCTCTCACATCTCTGCAAATCTTTCCTTGGATCTCCTCTGTAAATTTTTCCGGCAATGGATCTCTCACCTTCAGCTCTTCTCTCACTTCGTCCCACCATAGAAACTCTCTATACTTGCAGATCACCTGCTCCACGCATTTTCCTATCCTCGTCTCTTTCCCACATTCCTCTGCCTTTTTCTCATTCTGTAAACTTGCATAATACAAAATCGTGACATTAAGCTCTTCTATCACCTTATTCATTTTCCTGCAGTCTACCTGGGTTCCATGCGAATTTTCTTTTTCTGCCTTACGTTTTCGTTCTTCCTCTTTTCTTTGCGTAGCTATTACTTCATCATATACAAACAACTCACCATCTTGGCTGATATATCCCACTTCGCTCAATACCAGTTTCAACAATTCCGGCGCTGCATGCAGTGTAGATGAAAGCTGCGATAGCTCCCACCGTTCTGCTCTCCTGATATATTCTTCCAATTGCTCAATAGTCGGTTTCTTCTCGATTCTTTTTCCAAATGACTTCTTCAGCCATCCAATACTCTGATAAATAAAAACTACCCGTGACGCCCAGTCGATTGCATCAGCCAGGGAGTTTATTCCCAGCGTGTCCAATATCTGGGAACTGTGATATAAAAATGTTTTCCATCCCTGCAAAACCGCCTGCGCGATCTGTATTCCATCCCCGCCCATATTGTTGGCTTGTACAAGAATTCCTTTTTCCTCTGCCTCTGGAAATGTGCGAAGGAAATCCCGAATCGTCACCCTGTCATATGGGACATTCCATTCGACACCCTCCTCAAATTGGATATACGGAAACATTTTATAGCGTGTATAGCTATCCATATCATCTTTATAATACGTATAAAAAGAAACATGCCGAATCTCATGTCCATGCTTTTTGCAATAAGACACCAGATTTTCCGACAGCTCCTCCTCATGAATCAGGATCATTTCCGGAATACGATATTCCAGGCAATAGTCAATCTGTAAACTGCAGATCTGTCCATTTCCTTTTATGTATTCCTGAAGTTTTTCTTCTGCATACGTTATATTTTCCCGAATTTTCTCTTCATAACCGTCCTCTACCGCTACTCCATGAAGCTGCCCCAATTCATCCTGATAAACTGGCGCAAAAGCAATCTCATCCACTTGCCGTACATATTCTGGATGATCCTGCAATAATTTTCGCTTTTCTTCTCCTATCTGCATCAATGTATACTCAGCATACGAATAAAATGCCCGATACAATCTATGAATCAAAAGAAAATACTTATAAAAAAGCGGGACACAGCAAAGTCTTGTATCTGCTACTCCATACTCTAACAAATCCTTTTTGGCCTTTTGTAACATCCTTTTTAGATTTTTATTCATCTTCAGATGTGTGGTCTCCAGAATTTCTGACAGATCTAAATAAATTTTTTCTTCATCATAATGAATCGGTATATGGCCATGCTGCATATAGTTTCGCAGAAAGTCTACAATTTTATACTCCGAATATTGATCATATGCTTTCGAAATGAAGTTTTTCTTAAAACTTTTATCCTTAGAAATATAGAATTCATCAAATTTCTCCATAGATTCTATCAATGTCCGCCCTGCGCTGACGGCATTGCAAAGCAACGCATTGATCTGAATCACATCTACAGTTTCTCCTCTCTTAGCGAATATACGATCGTCAAATTGTAAAGAGAATTTCTCAAACATATTTTCCAAGTTAAAAACCATCATACTATATAACTCATCCAATTCACAAATATGCTGTGACATGCTGAGATACCGCCGCAATATCTGTTCATGCTCCCATGGCAGTTTCTCAAGCTGTGTTCCTGGAACATTCCAAAAATCCATTGGAATATACGCTCTTGTATTCATTGACATCCCTCCAAACCTATACAATTCTTTCTTGGAAATGCAAACTTTTTGTATACGCAAATAACGCTCACAAACTTCTCAAATTTATTACTGTATATATACCCCGTACTTACAATATAATTTGATTTTAACACCTATGTTCCAGCATAACAATCAATTCATGACTTTTTGTTTTTTTCTTTTTATAATATTTTTTACTCGTGTTTCTTCCTATTATAATATCTTTTCTTTTAGCATTTACTTTCTACTCTTCTGTTTCTTCTCATACAGCTTCCTTGGTCCGTATTTATGCTATTGAAGACTTATATTCCAAGAATATTCAAATGAGCAGGAGGAACATCTTTATAGGCGTTCTATAACAGCACATTTATAGGGTCTAAATGCTAGTATTCTCAACTCACGCCTTCACGGAAGGCGACTGCAAATTCAAATAATTTTTGCTGCTAAACACTTCTTATTTTTATTAATTCTTTCCAAATTTCTCATTCTAGCTTTTCTTTTTCACCTAGCTTCTCTTCGCTTTTCTCTTCATCCTGTCATTTTCCGGTGCGAATCTCCCTGTATTTTTCTGTTTATTTACCTTTCGCACTCGAAACATGTACACTCTGTCATAATATTTAATTTGCTTCATTATATCTCTCCACTAATTTTCTATCAACTGAAAATATGTTTTAATTTAATCTCTTTGCTTTTTAAAATTAACTTACTAAAGTTTTTTGTTATTTTTTACTGGCATCGTAAGATGCCAGTAATTAAATTTATAAAATTCTAATAATATCCGAACTTTATCTGATAATTGTAAGTAGGTAATCATCCGTATATTGACATTTTATAAAAGCCATCTGATACTGTTTCTGGCTGTCTGCCAAATTCTATATCAGATGGCTTAGTATTATTTTTTTAGTTTAGTACGGCAGTATTCCGGAAGATCTTCTGACCATGGAAGCAGTTTCTTTAACTCTTCCTCTTTAGGAAAAGCTCCCATTTTTCTGAGTTCATCCAATATATAAGTCAGATATGCGTATGGTTTCAGATGGTTCAGAAGTGCCGTTTCTGTAATGCTGTAAACAAGGGCACTGGCACCAGCTCCCCGTACACTTTTGGCAAACAGCCAGTTGCGGCGTCCCACTGCAAAGTTTTTCAATGCACGTTCTGCACCGTTGTTGTCTATACTGAGATGGCCATCTTCCAGATAGCGTTTCAGATATGCTTCCTGATTAAGCGTATACAAAATGGCATCACCAATAAGGGAAGACCTGTCTACAGAATCTTCCATCGTATGCAGCCATTCAAACAGGGCATCCATAACCGGACGGGACTGTTTCTGGCGCTCCTCATATTTTTCTTCCGGTGTTTTATTGTGGATCATTTCCTCGATCTTATAGAGGATCCCGATCCTTGACATCGCCTGATATGCAATGGTCTCTTTCAGCTGTTCTTTTGTAAAGTCTTTTTTTAATGCTGTGAGGGCTGCATCAAAACGTCGTCTTGCATGGGTAAGGCACCCGCTTACTATGATACCTTCTCCTAAACTGTGATAAGCCTGATATCCATCACAGGTCAGATACCCATGAAACCTGTCCCCTAAAAAGTTTACAGGATGATATCCCGCACGGGTCCTTTCATAATCGAAGAGTACCATCTGCGGGGAACCACTGAATTCATCCGTGAGATATACCCACATCCAGTTCTGGGTCGTCCCTTTCTGATCCGGTTCTCCGAGTACCTGGATCCGGCTTTCGTCACAATGGATATATCTGCTTTCCAGAAGTTCCTCTTTCATCAGCTGATACAGCGGTTTCAGGTATCTGTCTGCACAGTTTATGATCCAGTTCGCCATAGTCTTTGTGGAGAGATCGAGATCATATCTGGCAAACTCTCTTTCCTGACGTGCCAGAGGCATCCCGTTTACATATTTAGCGTTCATGATACCTGCTACGAGGGAAGGTGTAGCAATGCTCCCACGGATCAGGGAAGGTTCTTTTTCCGGACGTTTCATGGATCCGCATGCCGGACAGTAACGGGCTTCCCCTTCCAGTTTATAGGTCCTGGTCGCAACGGTCTCAAAATTGGAAAGATCTTCTTCCTTCTTTCCTTTTCTTTTTTTACATTTATAAGAGGATGGCCGGATCTCTTCAAAAAGTTCCTCTGTTTCCGCATCCGCATTGGCTTCCGCCTCATTGAACAGGTTCATCTGTTCATAGCCTTCGGCATACTTTTCACTGGATGCCCCAAACTGTTTTCTCTGCGCAAGGGTAAGACGGTCAGAGAGCATGGCATTTAAGAATTCGAGTTCTTTCTGTTTATCCTTCAGCAGCTGGATCTCTGTATCCTTCTTCTTTGTCTGTTCCTGTACGATCTTCATCAATGAGATCAGATCTTCACGGCTCATGTTATTCAGCTGTTTATCTGTAAAGATCGGTTCCATGTCCTGTCCTCCCTGCTTTAGCGTTATAAAAAGTATATCATGGTTCCAGCTGTTTTCCTATAAAAAACTGCGTTTCCGGATATAGGAAATACGCTGGGAATGCCATGTTTTTCATGATTTTTACGGGATTGACAGCTCCGCTGTCTTATGCTTACAGGATGATCTTTGGATGGTGTTCCTCAAATGCACCCCTGGGATTTAAAGAGAGCCCGTCACACAGCCAGTGGATCTCTTTCAGAGTCACCTGACGGAGTTCATCTGGAGTATCCGGCCAGTGAAAAGCATTACGGTCGAGCCGTTTCATCAGGCTCCAGAATCCAGATCCATCCCATTGAAGGATCTTTATAGAAGTACGCCGACGGTTGCAGAACGCAAACATGCAGCGTGAGTATGGGTCGAGGTGAAATTTTAATTTGATGATGGCGGCCAGACCATTGTAACTTTTTCTCAGATCAGTGACTCCGCAGGAAAGATATACCGTTGTTCCTCCTGCCAGGTCAAGCATGGCGCTGCAGGAATCCCAGTATAGATTCCATCAGTTCCGGTCTGCAGGAATCAGATATTTCAATACGGATACTGTCTGAAATAAAAATACGCACCGATGAAGATTCCTCAGAGAGCAGCTTTCTGGCAGCTTCCTGCTCAGATGGAAGTCTGACAAAGACCATATCCTGTTCAGATTCGGATGCCGGCTCTTCTTTTGCAAATCTGCGGATCCAATATCCCATCGTAGATAAAGGGATACCGTTTTCTGCACACCATTGTTTACATGTTTGTCCACTGGTCTTGCATTGCTGGATACAGTCAGCCCAGAGTTTTGCTTTTTCTTCTTTATTCATAGTGTATAGAATACCTCCTGAGTTTTAAGGAGAGGGAATGTCTAAAAAAGTGTGTAAGTAAATTGTCTGACAATTTCCTCTTTGCCTGCTTGACTACCTTGCTTTAAATGCCGGAATGCCAGTCAAGGTAAGGGTTCCAGCCTTGACTGACAATTCTGGCATTTGATAAAATCTTGAGAGCAGGTTAGAAAAACTTATACAGTTTCTATTACATTCTCTAAGGAGATTGTAGCAGAATAAAAAACAAAAACAGATACGGATGATTACCTACTTACTTTCAATCTGCTGCTTACTGAAATTCCACAGCATATGGATGACAAAGATCTCAGATTTATTGATGATCTGCTCCCATGGTCGCCCAGAGTCCAGAAAGAATGCCCAAGCCGATACAAAAAATTTTAATTTTTCAATGTGCCTTCCATTTCTATAAAGTTTGCTCAATCCCCGCTAAAATGCGGGGATTTTTCATAGCCAGTACCCATGTTTGAGGACTTACGGACGCACGGTCAGGTACCAATGTTAGATTTGAAGCAGATCTGCTTCCTCTGTCTCATTGACATTCTCTATTAAACATATAATCTAAAATCCGATCCTGATTATGTTCATTTTCCTTATGTTCATAATACGCATAATATGCATCATCATCGTAATCATCTTGCAAATAATTTAAAATGACTGCTTCTGCACCTTCAACAGTAATATCAGCTTCTGCATATAATATATTACTTGGATTAATATCTGGCGGAAGTTCCATTAGTATAGTATACAATTCATCAGAAACCGTATCTTCAATTCTATTCTCCAATAACGATATTGCTGCATCTGCATCAATGTGAACTCCTTCATCATCTTCACTGTAACAGTCTTCTATAATATCAGCAATGCTTCCTTCATATGAATCAGCAGGAATATCATAACAGTAATCTTTAATACTTTCTCTTAAAATCGCTCTAAGCTGTTGAATATAATGCTTTCGGTTTTGTCCATCAAGAATCCAATCAATTCTACAAATCACTTCAACTATGTCTTCTAATGAAAGATTTTCAAATATTTCATGAAATCTAATGGTATCACGCACAAGATCATTTAATTGGTAAAACGTACACATTTTTTCATCGAAAATTCCATCTAAAATATCAAAAACAGCTGCTCTTTGATTTTCGTACATATTAATGTCACGAATGTTATAAATATAATCAATTATGTACGGCTTATAAACCTCATCACAAATTTGGTTCAAACCACACCAGGCAACAATAAAGCCATTTTTTTGTTTATTGTTCTCAAAAACAAAAGATAAAATAGAATGGTCACTAAATAATTTTGAAATAGAGTTATGATACATTTCCGAATTTAAAAGTCTCTTCAATTGCCGAACACAATTACAGTTTGTAACTAAGGCTTGACGTTCCGGAACATTTACCAACAAATATTCCCTTAAAAAATCATTCACCGAGGGGTTGGCGACACTTAACATTTTCACATTTCTGTTATCAACAATTTTTATCATTGATTCATTCAAACGATTTAATGCTTGCTCAAAATGATTTATACTTGAATCCAAAGTCTGCGTTTTGGAAATCCGATATTCGAAACATGCTTTAACCATCTCCAATGGTACTGCGTTGTCTGACAATGAATATAATGTAGTCAAAAGAATCCTATCAGTTGCACCCAATCTACGTTCATATTCGTTTTTCCATATCTGTTCCGGATTATTTAAACATTTCATTATAAAATCCGCATATTGAGTTGGAACAACTCTTGCAAATTGTTGCTGAGAACATACAAATTCAATAATTCGAGGATTGTAGTTCGCATGCTTAACAATTTCTCTATATCTCTTGTTCTTTCTAATACTAGCAAAATACTCTTCTGGAACAGCACCAAAATACAAATGATTATAGAAAATTTTAGCCTTATCTTCTGTTGACATGACTTCTATATCTAAAACATATGCACGATACTCTTTACGTTCAAAACTTTTCACTAAATTTGGTGTACGATCCTCAGCCTCATGGTAGATTGAAATTCTGGAATTCATAATCAATATCTTATTTGAATTAAGATTTACAAATCGGATAAGTGCCAAAAGTTCATTTTCCTGAGTATCTTTCATATTAAAATAGGCTTGTCCAAAACAATCATCCAGCAGAATAATTTCCTTAGTTTCAGGTGATTGAGAAAGCGACCTTTTCAAAGAATTCAAATCCGTTCCGTCCGTAGAATAACGAACTCTATATCCATATGCTGCATAATGCAACACTAACATTTTTGAAGTAACAGTTTTTCCAACCCCAGGATTTCCAACTATAATCAGAACATTTCTCTTTTCAAGACAGGAAAGCGCTTCTTCAAACAATTGTGTTTTTACAAAAAACTTCGTTTCTTCTTCAATATCCGATAATAATGCTTCAGAATCCACAAAAATATCGTTTGACAAAATATCTGTTAAAATACTGGTCGATTCTAACCACAATTTGAAATGTTTTCTCAGTATATCGACATTATCCGGAGATTCCAAAAATGCATCCAATTCTAATAATGTAATAATATTTTCCGTAGATGCCATATACTCGGAAAACATATCGTATATTTCCTTTTTATTATCTGGCGTAAGAGCCTTGGAACAGCATATATAATATTGCCCCGGAGAAATTTCTTTTATCTTGGCAACTTCTTTTTTTAACGACCGTATCAATCCCGATGTATCTGTTTTTACATAATGTTTAACTTGAACTATAATATTTCTTGCAAATGCATCATCCGTTAAGTCAATTCCTCCATCTCTTCCCGGTGCAAATCGTTCTAATCTTGTGGAAAGTTTTCTGGACATGACATCTTCGCACAGATATTCAAATTCAACATCACTTAAATTCGAGTAATTCATTTAATTTTCACCTAAAAAATTATATTAGAATGCTAGCAATAAGCGGTACAATGTGAAGATTTAACAACAGAGTTTAATCATCGGGTGAAATATGTTTCAACGCATTCAAAAGATCTTCTCTTGTAACGATTAGCTCACATGTTTTCTTAGAAGGCCTACCTTCATCTGTCTGCATAGCCATTATATCTACCGTAATAAATTCGCCTGCTTGTACAATATCTGATTTTTCATGGAAACGCAAGTAACGTCCGGACACTTGACATTCGACGCAGAGTGGACCAGCAATGTTCTTTCTCCTCTCGGAGCAGGTGATTGGGAATTTTGTAACTTTTTCGTTCATGTAAAATACCTCTCTCATATAATAAGTGTTTTTATTGAAAATTCAAAGTTTTTCAACCTGCTTGTTAACATTCCTATACAGGATTGCTCTCATTTTTAACTTTAATCAATTGCATTCAATAACCAATCCAAATACTTATATGCCACTCCTCTCGAAAGGATATCATGATAAAACTGATTTCCATAATTTCTCAAACAGCCATAGCATGATGTCTCCTCCGTGCATCCGCAATTACCATTAACCTTTTCCTTGGCTTTAATGATTACATCTTCAAGACGTTCATAAACATATTTTACAAAACCAGACCCTCCTGGCGTATCATCATATAAAACAATCTGGCACTTTCCAGTAATACATCCACTAATATCGCTTCTATTAATATCTAAAGCGACACTAGCCCCTTCAAGTAGTGCATATAAAACCGATAAATACTGATCTTTATATTCCAGTGAATTAGAAAGTGGTTGTTCAACTAAATGATCTGGTAATTGAATTTTTAAAATATCTGTTGAAAATTGATGTCCTAACGATACTCTTTGTAATTCTTTATTTGAACAAATTCTACCATATTTATTATCATGACCCTTTTTCGGAATCTTATCAACTTCTGTCGTAAAACCACACTCTGGACAAATATATAATCCTGCTCCATTTGTTCCTTGATTTAACACAAATAATTTTCCTCCAGGTGAATACTTCGCAGAAATTTCTTTACCATTAAAGTTCAAAATTTTGCTTTTAACTTCACGTTGTTGGCTTTCAGTAAGATCCGTATCACTCCAAAACTGAGTCTGGGTATTATAGTAAGCTTTGGGTCTTGTATCCCCAACCTGTTTGGGTATTTCTTTATATGAGGTAGAGAATCCAAATAATGGAATAATAAACTTACGAGCTTTCATTTCAACCTGGCAATTAGGGCAAACCTCAATCTCATTGCTAATGTCAATAGTAACCTCTGTCACCTCTGACTTAGGAGGATAAATCCGTCTGCATTCCGGACATTCATAATATACATATGTAGGCCAACTTTTATTAGGTATAGTATTAACAGCGTAGCTCTTCCATTGTTTTCCATTAGCCACAATTTGAGCCGGCGGCGCAAATTCACTAATTGCCATTCTTAAATCTCTTGACAAATCAAGTTTTTCCGCTTCTCTGTTCTTATTATTAATTATATTTAACGAAACAGTATCAATTGGAAATCCGTATTTGGGTAACACGCCTTTAGCGCTCAGAAAATTAATAGAACTTTCATCGTTTAATGTCTCTATAAGTTTTGTAACTGCTCTGGCAATCCCTAATTCTCGCTCCGTACTATTAGCATTTACGCCCTTCTTCAGCTCAAGCAAACCCGATATATCTGCTTCTCTTTCTTTAATTGCTATATTTAATTTTCCATCTTCTCCTACTAATTCATTTACAAATCCCCAATTATCCACATCAAGTTGATTGCATATTTTTAGGTCGAAAACTTTATGTATTGTATTCAGTATTGATTGAGGCTTTGTTTCTAAGTATTTTTTTAATTCTACACCCATATTATCTTTATTATCAAAGTCAACAATCCTTTTTACTTTGCCCGCAAAAAATTCAGGATGTTCTTTAAGGAAAGATGCAACTACAATAGAATTTAAATGACGCAATGCAATTTTTTCATTATCCACTTCTAAAATTGGCGCAGCTATCTTTCCCGCTATTATTTCTGCTGGATCCTGATAAAAAGTCATATCATGGCTATTTCTACGCGCAAACGTTACTGAAAATGCCGCTGATGAAGTTCTTCGACCAGCACGACCAGCTCGCTGAATATAGTTAGATGTCTCTGGAGGAACGTTCCTTTGAAATGTAGCTTCAAGTTCACCTACATCAACACCCATTTCAAATGTTGTCGAACAACTAAGAACATTTATTGCTCCTTGTTCAAATTTTTCTTGATATTGTCGAGCTGTTTCCGAAGATAATTGTGCCGTATGTTCTCGTGCTACCATAGGGATAAATTTTTTTCCCGTGTAGAGACTCTCATAATAGCTGCCTGATCGCATCTCTTCTGCTTTAATCTCTTCCAATTCCCCATCACATTTTAATTCCGGACAAATATTATACAATGAATATGCAAATACCTTTCTACATTTTTTACATCTGTACAAATTCTCTTCCGGCCTGATATATTTAAATTTCCATTTTTTATAATTCAATGCATATATTTGCCCACTAGCACTCTCTGGTCCGACACTAACATATCCCCTCTTTTTCAGGTGATGAATTATATCATCATAACATTGTTGCAAATTTACGATAGCTTTAACTTCATTACTTTCATCTTGCTGAATACGATTCAGTATTTTTAAAAGCATTGCAGAACGCTTATTTTTGTGCCCTTCGCTTGGCATAAACCCATAAACATAGCCTTTCTTATAAAGGATGTTGTTTTCCATATTTCTAAAAAATCCTGCATGATTTCGTGGCGAAAAAAAGTCATCTTCTGGACTTATCATCTCTGGAAATGTCATTGCACCTTTCTGACGTAATGTATCAAACATAAACCTATACACCTTCCAAATATTATTGCCACTTTCGACGCCATACCTGCTTGCACTTTCTAGAAAATTTATTTTTTCAGGCATAATTTGGATGTAACCTAATCCTTCCAAGCCTGTTCCAATATCCGGAGATATAAATTCCTGCATAATATAATGTGCTGCCATTTCTATCTTTTGTTCGTTGCTCATTACATTTGCTTCTAACTCATTATCATGTTCAACTAAGTTAAGTGTATAAAGGCCTTCTCTCTCTGCCATCTGCTTTGATTTTGAAATTAAATCATCAATAGACAATCCATCTTCTTTGGTCTCTATCAAACAATTTAAAATAATCTTCCTCCACATTGCCTGCTTATAACGCTTTTCAAAATATCCTGCATAAAAAGCAGCCTCTTGGCGGTTATCCGAAAACACTAAAAGTTTTCGTCCACTTTCATCAATTACATGATCATCTATCTCTGGTACATCAACCTCCAAGCTTCCAAACAAATCATCTGAGAATAACTCATCTGCTTTATCGGAATCGCTCTGATGTTTTATGGGCCTAGGCGGAATTGCATCATATAAGCTTTTTCCAACCACAAATGTAGCAGGCTGATTCGCTGTTAAAAATCTTTTTATTAACCCTTCTCTTGTAGCACCACACACTGGACAACAGTTTGATTCTTTTCCTTTTCCTGCATATTTCAAATTTAAAACTGTCACTATTTTTTTGATATCATTTGATTTACAACAATTATAATCCACTTTTTCCGAAAATTCAGTAATTCGTCCACAAGATAAACATAGTCTATATTTATCAAGAGACGAAAAATTCGACTGCTCATCAAGATCATCATCCTCGTCGAATGCCTCATCTATATCCACATCGGAAATAAAATAGAATTCCGGTTTTTCTATACTACTCGTCTGCACAAGATATTTTTTCTTATCCTTTGTTATCGTTTTTCCAAGAATATACTCTTGCCCACATTTTTGACAATTGGCCATCTCAAATACAGAGTATTCTCCAGAACCATCTCTAAATTTCTCTTTACGCTCAAGAAACACCTGTTTTCGTGGATAATATTCGACAAACATTCCTTCCAGTGACCTAACAAACAAATGGTATCTGGCAGGAAGCAACGCAGATTCATATTCACTCTTTTTAGCTGCTGCTGCTAATTCAATTAAATCAATTAGTGTATTTTCCCTTAAAATATCATCTTCAATATCATAAAACACATATTTTGCAACCTCAATAATATCCTTTGGTTTTTCAATTAAAACATCATATAATTTAAACAAACGGCTGTCATTAACAAGTTTATGATAAAGAAATTTTCCGCGCTCGTCTTTCCTTAATTTTGAGGCTTCCTTTCTTATTTTTTTATAATCTTGCCAAGAAAAATCTTGCACATTATTACCGGGCATTCTCTTCTGTCTTTCTGTAGTAATAATATCGGTTTCATCAAAGTTCTCGTCAAATAGCTGAGATGCAAATTTTGCTAACGCAGCTTTTCCACTTTCGCTTCCCAAGGTTGCGCTTGTTGCAATACATCTGAAAGGCTCTCTTCTATAATGTTGAATTCGTTCTTTTAATCTTCGTAGAAGAAAAGCGATTTCAGTTCCAACAGCCCCCTTGTACGTATGTGCTTCATCAATTACAATAAATTTCCAATTTTTAGCCTTTGCATTATCAAAGAATGGTGCTGTATCCGGTCTAAGAAGCATATACTCAAGCATAGCATAATTAGTTAAAAGAATATGTGGCGGTTTTTTCGCCATATATTCTCTACACATAAGCTCGTTTGGAACAGATTTTTTTAAACTAATGTCGGGATCCTCTTGGTGTTGAATATCATATTCTTGATGTAATCTTTTTTCCGCATTTTCTGGTGATTCTTTTACTTTTGCATGCTTTGTTTCACCAGTATATCTTCCAAAGGTGATATCTGGATAATCTGCAAGTAATTTTCTAAGTTTTTTCTGTTGATCATTTGCCAATGCATTCATAGGAAAAATCAATAATGCTCTTACACCTGCATCTAATACTCCAGCCTCCTTTTCACGCATAATTTCGTTGAAAATCGGATATAAATAACATTCCGTTTTACCTGAACCTGTTCCCGTCGAAACAACCATATTCCTATCATCTTTGATGATATGCTCTAAAGCCTTTTCCTGATGAATACGTAACTTCCAGTCATCATAATGAATATTTTCCCCCATTTTAGAAAACTCTTTACTAACTATCCCTGCTTCCGCAAGCTCCTTAAGTGTTTTCCCATCTTTAAACGGAAGCGTAGTTTCTAAAAATGGACCTTTTACAAATGTTGTACGTTTCACTTCCTCCTTTGCTAATCGACTTATTTCTCTATCTTTAACATTTAAAATAGAAGCTACATAGCTCTTATAATCAGCCTTAATTTTTTCTGTCGTTTCTCTTGGATTCATCGACATGATGATTAATTTCCTTTCTTCTCAAGTATATATATACCATAGCCATCAAAACATCTCGTTCCGCCATAAATGGAGCAATTTGAAATGACTCCGTCATAAATTTAATTGCTTCTTTCTTCACATCTGGAACTTCATCTAATTCCCTTAATTGTGAAATAAACGCTGCAATCCCTTCAAAATAAAAAAATTTTGGAAATGTAAATCGTGATATATCTGAATTTAACATATCACTTTTATTAGCAATGCGTTCCATAAGGATACTATTAAATTCCTCAAAAAAAATCGCCACGTTTCCGATACTATTAACCATCGGTATCTTATTCCAAACCATATTCTTAAATGATTCGAATAACAATTCCATCCTCTTTTTCAAATCAGCATCATTATTTATATCTCCCATATGATTTCTGATATACCAATTAACAAATAAATCGATGTATCTCGTCCCAGCAAAATATGTGCCTATATCCGGAATTTTCTTCTTATCTAAACATAATCTTCCTGTTCGGAGCTTCTTTTCATCTACCATCTCAAAAAGATTATTGATACCTGAAATATCACTATTCAATGCTATATGGACATGGCTCATACCATCCTCAAGTAGAAAGTGTTTTCTATCCTCCACTTTCTTTTCATCTGGTTCATTTGTAGTCATTATCTTTATTAAAGCATCCTGACCTATCACATCCTTATATATAGCGTTACCAAATATTTCTCTAATCAAGACATTTCCTTTTAACAACACCTGTAATGAAAACATTGTTGAAATAGATTTTAATGCGGCCGCCAATTCTTTTATGCAACTATCCTTCTCATCCTCTGGAAATTCAAAAAGCATTAAGCAATAATTTTTTTTACACAAATTGAATACCATATCACTTGCCCTTGTTTCTGCTAATCGCTTAACAATTCTAAATCTATCTTCATTTGAAAGAATTAACTTTGATATCGTAAGCATAATTTCCGTAACAATAGTTTTATGTTCATTTGAAATATTTCCTTCAAGAATATTTCCCAGCAGCGTAAGATTTGCTATATCATTATCCGACAAATCGCAATCTGCAAACTGCACAATTTTGTTTCTGCACTGATAACTTTCCGATTCCTTTAGTTCTTGAATTTTTTTACTACCTCTAAATTTAATCAAATCATATATAAATTGTTCTATCCATTCTCCCACTGAGTTAATAGGCTCTTTAGGATTCCGTAATATTATAAAAAACTGATCGCCTTGCAATGTAACCTCGAAATCATCATCCAGCACAAATAATTCATCCGCTTTGCTTTCCCGTATAATTCGGTAGTATCCAGATGTAAGGGTTATATTCTCCGGTATTCGAAAGATTCGTACCCCTTTTTCATTTACTTCAGACATACTATAATCTAATACAAATTTAAAATCATCACCATACTTTTCTAACGTAGCGTCTTGTTTTATATCTTCATCCTTGATAGCAATGCATCTTAATTTTCTGGAATATTGTGGCCTATATTTAAACTTAACTACCTCATCAATCAAGAGTACATCAAAGGATTCTTTGTTATTTGTGTTCATAACCCTAATCTTAACAGGAAGTGGAACTACTTGTAAGGTATCCCTAAAAACATTTAAATCAAAATTCACAGATCCATTGTTGCTTAATTTAATTTCTTTCTTCTGTTCAACACCATTTGTAGAAATCATTTCAACAATATAGGTATCCTTCCTGTATTTTCCATAAAAGGATACTGAAAGCCATGGATTCCCGTCTAAAAATTTTTCCGTATCGCATCTTTCACTAATACCATTATTAGAAATCAACTCATATTTATACGCACAAATTGGAAGCTTAAACTCAACAAGCAAATGTAAATTATCTTGTTGCGAAATAATAGTTCCCTCCACCACACCTTCCTGATATGGAATAATGACTTCATATTTATCTGCCCCCTCTTGAACACTTCCATTTTTAAAATCCATCTGCCAGCCATCAATTTTATTCACAATCAGCTTCGCTGTGTTAGACCTCCATTTACCTCTCCAATCAAGGTCACCAATATAATTTGATTTAAAATTCGGTAGCAAACAGAATCTTATCTGCTTAATGAATCGATTAAACTGATAAATTCTAATCGAATGAATACCATATATTTTTTCATCAAATCCCTTCTTAATATCTATAATATTTTCCTTATCTGATGACAAATTTTCGATTAAAAGTGATTCATGTCCTATTTTTAGCTCTATACCTTCCACCGTATTAAATCCTTTAAAATTTAAATATAAATCGGGGATTTCGAGAAAAAGTGGTATTTCCGACTCAATAAGCTCCGTTTCAAATAACTTTCTTCCCCTTAAATAAGATATAATCTGTGGTTTTATTTGCAATGATATATCTTCACTATTAGTATTTATCATAAACTGAGCATCTGCCGTCAATGGCACTATTTGTTCTATTTGATATTTACTGCATAATAGAGGATATACTTGTATATCTCTATCAACAGCCTTACATGAAATCTCATGTTCCGCAGAGTATATGACAATTCCATACGGCCATTTTAGATATCTTTGGTTAATTCTCCTACCATTTGAATCAAAATAAAGAAAACCATCTTTTTCTATTCCCTTTAGTTCATAACATTTTGTGTGTGATTCAAACCCATCATTATATTCAAAATCAATGCTATATGTATTGCAAGGCCTAACTGAAATAACAATTTGATCAATAAAACGTTTTCCTTCTACACCCTGAACATAGCATTCTTTTTCAGCACTCCATTCATTATCTCCTATAACTTCCCATCTAGCGCTTTCCACCCATTCCTCTATCATATTTTGACGAGGTAGGACAATACATAATCCTTTTTTGCCATTATCAAAGTAAAAATATGGTTTCACCTCTACATGATCTTCTGAATCTTTTCCACGATACGTAGATTTAACCTTATCCTGCTCTAACCACTTAGAAAAAGTATCCGAATATTTATTTGAAAAGTCATCTGTCTGAGTTGCTGCTAAATATGTATCCTGCATATCTAACACAAAAGTAATTACACGTTCTTCAGATGCATTAACAAAAAAATGTAATAAAGGTCTATGTATGCTATATGCTCTAGATATAATTTCATCTATAAGAATTTGCGGATCAGCATTACTCATTAATCCATATTTAAAAATATAGAATAAATCTCCAAAATTACTTTCAGGAGGAATACCTACTTCATATAAAATAGGATCAACATATTTTCTACTTGATTCTTTTGCTACACTATAATCTAGTTTGCACGAATCAAATACTTTTAAAACCATCTTGCCAATTTGTACCTGATCTGGCGCATTTGGTTTGTCAATACCTATTTCTTCACTAATCATTCCCCAAAAATCGCCATTATATTTATATTTTGTCAAGAAAATCACATATGAGACCATTGCATACGAATATTGCTTAAAAAGATTTTTGAATGTAAAACCTCTTTCTAATAACAACATTATTCTATTTTTTAATATATCCAAATCTTCTCTTGATAAATTTAAATCTCCCCAATACTCAAGCTCTTTTGCATTCGCTTTTATGGAAGTATCCATACTTTTCAGTGACTCATCTTTTGTAAAGTTTAACACTATATCTTCCCCTTCCCGCCTCCATCAATCCCCATGTTTATTTATAATATTTGTTGTTTTTATAATTATTATCTGTAATTTTCATGCAATCTACAAGTAATAATAGCAATCATCCATTTTAAATCACAAATTTTTCTTCTTATATGTTATCCATTATAGCGAATAATGTCAATGTGATGTTGTCAAGACTGATTAACAACATCAACACCTCCCACCAATGGCCAAACTCACAAATCCAGCTTACCTTTTTTCACTACCATACGGCAATTTTTCTGGATCTTCTACATTTTCTTTATCC
>OGIO01000582.1_pt1 | contig 41853 bp, 57 predicted proteins | sample 1571841 | NCBI WGS metagenome assembly OGIO01 (sample SAMEA2582111, study PRJEB24529) | metagenome | biome: Human gut stool | place: China | collected 2011
CCACTTTGGAAGGCCCTAATAGCTTCAGTGGGGGATGGATTTTTGATTTTCCCATGTCTCTCCTTGGCACGAAAAGGGGGCGGGGGGTCAATTTTAAATCGTTCCGAGGGTTATTATACCACCCTTATTATAAAATCGTGCCATGGGCTTATTAGAGGGGTTTAACGACGTCCTCTTTTTTGCGGGCTATTAAATCGGCCCACGATGCCACGGAAAGTCGTAGTTCGGTGTTCTGTTTCGTTCTATTTTGACCAGTACCATAGATTTCTTGTTCCAAGGTACGTTTCGTATTATCGCAGCTTCTACACGTTGCTACCACGTTGGAAACTTCCGTCCTAAGTTCTGGAGCTATTTCAACGGGTGTTACGTGGTCGCCTATACGAGCGTCTGGTGTGGTCACACCCAAGGCAAGACAATACTGACATAGATAGTTGTCACGTTCTAACGCAATCTTACGAATAGATGACCAAGTCTTTGAGCGATAGAATGCGTAGCGTTCCTTACTCTCATCATCTCTGTTCCTTACTCGCTTGTTGTATCTTGTGCGTGAGTATCTCTCTCGCTCTGCTATGTATGCTGCTTCCATACTGCTATGCTTACTACAGTAATGTAACGGTCTCTCTGTTAGAGCATGGCAGCCCTCTGCCCTGCATCGTCTGACCATCGGCATGGGTGTACCTCCTTTCAATCAGATAAAACAAAAGAAGAACACTCCTGTGTCCTTCTGATTCGATAATACTATATTACCACGTTGATAGTATGATGCACTATAGATTGGTATAGACCGATGTAGATTAGTCCAAATACTTCTCAGCTTGTCTTAACTTAACGTAGTAGGTAGATTTACTAAAGCCCATACGGTCACATATCTGCCAGATATCTAGCTGGTCTATATATACCATTTGCAATAGGGACCTAGCGTCTATATCCCCCACGCTTGCTATCTGTCTACGAAACTCTAGCTTCTGCTTGATAGCTTCAGCCGTGAAGCGCTTGACTTCCTCCCTAGCCGTCATGAGTTCCACATAGATATCATCCTTGCCCTTGCGTTTGCCACCTTGCACCATATCTGTTTGCATAGCACCAGCCGTAACTTTAAGGGCTTGTGATTCCAGACGTTTAATCTGTTCTATCTGACTGTCAATGTACCTGTCTAATGCCTTAATCTTTTGCAGCCGTTCAACCGTTCTCATAAATACGTTTCCTTTATGGTATAATAATATTAGCGTTTGGATAGACCTGGGCATTAGTCTGGGTCTTTTTTTATTTACAAGAATAAAGAAGGATTAAGCTATCACCTCCCATGCGTTAGATTTAGTCTTGCCACCAGTAATGCAGAGGCTAGGGTGGAAAGAAATCAAAAAAGGATTCCTCGATTCTAATTATTTATTTACTGGATTTCTGTGTCGAGGTCTGTCAGCTTGCTCGGTGTTGAAAAAGTGTCTCTTGGATATTTTGACAGACAATAGCTAGCGAGGGAGTCGAACCCTCGTAAACTGTTCTAGCTACACGCCTAACATGTAGGCTGTATAAAGAGCTTTTTTGACCGTGGTCTTCTCACGACCTACCCTGCCTTTGTTACGATATTCTAGGGTTATGCGATCAACTTCATCGTCCAACCTCTCGCTCCATTCATAGTTATTAAATACATAATCAATAATCTCACTAAATAACCCTCTCGAAAGTAGCCCTTCCATTTGAATAGCTTTCAAAGGCGTTAGAGCAGCTTTTTCCGCATAGCACAGATTGAGGGCGTTTTGGGTTCTGTTAGCATTTTTTTGGCCACAGTCCTTGACGTCTCTAATATAGTTGTTTAGATTGTTAGGGTGTTCCTTGCGTAGTTCTTCCACTTCTTCTTGAAACCGTTTAAACAAGTCCTCTGGCAGTCCTGCGTTGGTTTTCTCCAACAGCGGGCGCGTGGTTTTGCCTCTTGTGTAATTGGTAGATAGATAATCTTGAAGGTCGTTGAATAATTCATCAGAAATGATACCTTCTAGCCTGTCTACAGTAGCTGGCGATATCCTCGCACGTTCAACAACTGCACTATTAAACGCTTGATAAATGATGCGTGCTTGTAACTCACTGCATTGTTTCACATCTTGGAAAAACTGCTTATAAGAGCCTTTTTTGTGTGCTTTTCTAAGTTCCGCATGCTCGCTGACTAACTGCTGATATAATTCTGGTGTCAGTCCGGAATATTTGTACTTCACGTTCATGGGTGCCACCTCTCTATCACTTTGTGATCTGTGACATATCCCTCTAACGAGATTTCTATAAGTTCTCCAGAACTCCACTCATATCGGCCTTGTTTGACTATAACTGTCGACAGTGTCCGTCTGAACAGCGGGTCCATCCCGCAGACAATAGCCATATCTTTTCTAAAACGTCCGCGTTCAAAAACCACATCATAGAGTTTTGAGACGTTTTTCATTACTGCTTTTTTTCGCTGCCGCTTGTTCATTGACCTCTCCCTCTTAAATAGCTGGGAATATCATCCCCAACATTTACGCTGTCATACTGTTCCTTGCTGACAAGGAATTTACCGTAAGCTCCACAATCAATAGTGTAGAGATCATTAATTTTCTCTTTTCCAGTAACTTTGCCGTGCATTTCAGAACCAGCATTATCTACACGATGGATAGTCATTGTTTCAACTCTGCGTGGCACTGTCAGAACATAATATACTGACAGCATGTTAACGACCAGACTGACGACTAAGATAGCGCTTGAAATAGTCAAACTATCCGTGTACCACTTTTTAGAGGTCTTCTTCTTTGACGAAAGTTCCATTAATCATCTTTCCCTTCCTGTTTTTAATTTCTTCATACGCAATTCTGTTCTCGTAGATATCTAAGCTTGTTCATCGTGCGTCCTCATGTCTTGATAATCTCTAAAACTTTGAAATTTGCTGTATTCAGATATTGTCTGTTCAAGTGATTCTTCCACTAGAGCTGAAAGACTTTTGTAATTTCCGTACTCTTTCAAAGCTAAGATGTGTGTGAATAGATCACTGGAAATTGTAGCCTGCACTCTCTTGCTCACCACTCCACCTCTTTCACTTCCACGCCCGGGCAGTCGAATACCCACTTATTGAACATCATATCCATAATATCTCCCCTTGCTGCCGATTCCAGTTTTTATTAAAGTTGTCGCCCACGAGGGACTTTTCCCAAAAAACGCACTTGCTTCTCGTCGTGTTTCAAAAAAATATTTTTTAGATTCCAAAATATCTATTATGACGCAAGCTTTCTTAGTCTTTTTCGTCATATCCTGCATGTGTTTATCGCTTGATACTTCGGCTAATCCGTTTTGGTACGCTCTTCTTGTGTTCTCCAAGCCCGTTACCCACTCTAAGTTTTTTACGCAATTATCTGTTTTGATTCCATTAATATGATCTACTTGAGGTAAATTGCCTGGATTCGGTATAAAGGCCTTAGCAACTAATCTATGAGCTCTAAATGTTTTTTGTTTCCTTTTCCCCTTTGTCCCAACTTGAAGATTTATTAGCACATACCCATGACGTTTCACAATTCTTGACCTTACATTCTTTTTAGTTAACTTATTCCTAAATTCGCCATTTTCAGACACTTCATAATCCGGTGCTTCTAAAATCGTTTTCCATTCTTCATTCAACTTCTTTAACCTCTACTCCTTCACAAGAGAAAACCCAGCCAAAGCCGTTCGCTTCTAGCTCTGTTCTCGTAAAACTTCCACCCTCACTATATTGAGTCCTTGTAAACTGTGGCGTTAATTCCTCGTTGTTTAAGTAATATTTGCCTAGATATTGCCCTAAACGACCTTTAATTTTAACCGTATATTTAGCCTCTTTATCGACCTCGTAGCCAAATTGATGCATGTTTACGAGGACACTAAACGGGCTTACTTTGCCACTAATCAGCCATTTTTGAAAGTCAGTCAAACCGCCACGCTCGTAATTTTCTTCAGATCGGCAGACCTCTCGATACAGATTTATCTCAAACTCATCCTTATGCCCCTCATACCAATCCGCCACGTACTGTGGCACCACTGGTTTTTTAAAGAACGAATCATATAGGTCTTCTGCATACGATACAGAAATATGTCCGATTGTTGATAATTTCTCGATTGCTTCTTGTCTAGTCATTTAATTCAACTCCTTGTAAACGATTAATGCTGATGTATGGCAATATGTAGCACTAACACCGCTGTCGGCCACGCTTGAAATATTCGACTGATATTTGATATCAATGATTTTAATTTGTGGATTCTCTTCGATAAACTCATTAATCAATTCGTCGATGTCTTTGTAATCGGTGAATCCATATTTAACATCTAACCACTTCGTTCTAATCATCATTTTCCTCCATCCAAACAATAGCATCCACTGCCATGCTTAACTTCTTCAACGCTTCAACATATTTCAGTGCCTCTTCCTTGTCTGTGAAATGGCACTCTTTAACATCATCCATTGTGAGTGCTACTCGTACTATCCACCGCATTCGATTAACTCCACCGTATACATCCTAGAATTGCGATATTTAACGCCTCTCAAACGATGTAGCTCGTTGATAGCGTCGTTTTTGTTATTGAAAATATGCTCACTGTCTGGCATATTGTCGTAATATACGATTACTTTGTATTTCATAACTTGACTAATCTCCTTCCATTCTCCGATGTTCTTCGAGCATATACTGGTGTTCCGTAGTGACTAACACTATTTACTGATACGCCCAATTGTTCAGCGATTTCACGCTTGGTGCCCATAGCCAGTAATTCATCGCCTTTATACAAGGCATACTCTTTCACTTGCATAATTCCATCATCCTCGTAAGTAATTCTTCATCCGGTAACTGCTCAAGGGTTAAGATACGATTGAGCTTCTTTGCACTGATTCCTAGCTTAGCGCTGATATATTCCATATCTTCCTGATTAGCCCAGAACCACTTCGAGAATTCTTGTGTTTGACCTAATACACTTGTGTGATCATAACTCCCTGGAGCATATACACCGACTAGCTTGTCTTTATATCTGCTATTCATTCAAGCTCCTTGATTTCAAGTTCAATGCGTGGGTTAGGACTGTACTTCTTGCGAGCTATTAAACCGCAAACGATACTGTCATCCGTCCAGACGATACCCTTCTTGTCCGCTTTGTTGTAGCCAGCCTTTGAGATACTGTCAAATAGCGATTTAACCAGATTGTCAACGTCTGGAATTTTCGCATGCCAAAGCATTTCAGCCATGAATTTCTTGAATGTATCCCACGTTTTAGCTCTAGCTTTTGGCGTGGGCTTTTTTGATACACTCAAGGGAGCTTTCATGTAAAAGGTGACATCAACCATAATCGGGCCGTCAAAGAATTGCCCGTCGTATTCTTGCTCAATAAGTTGCGAGCACTGACGACGCCATGCCTTCATTTTAGGGTCTTCATAAGTTCCAAACTTGCTAAATCGTGGCCTTGTTTGAGGTTTAGGCTCGATATTTAAAGTCATTTTCATGCTGCACCTCAGAAGGGTAGGTCTGAATCTTGGATATCCATAGGGTTGCTATTCCCGTAAGCATAGTTGCCTTGCCCGAAGTTTTGGTTTTGCGGTTGTGGTGCTTGCTGGCCAATTGTATTGCCTTGATTTGCATTACTGCCTTCACGCGCTGCACGGCTTTCTAGCATTTGGAAGTTCTCAGCGACAACCTCAGTCACGTAAACACGTTGGCCTTGCTGATTCTCGTAGCTACGGGTTTGGATGCGTCCGGTGATTCCAATCAATGCGCCTTTTTTAGCCCAATTAGCCAAATTTTCGGCTTGCTGGCGCCAGATAACGCAGTTAATAAAGTCGGTTTCACGCTCGCCGTTAGCGTCCTTGAAGTTGCGGTTAACCGCAAGACTGAAAGATGCTACTGCGATGTTGTTGCCGGTGTATTTTAGTTCTGGGTCTCTTGTTAATCTTCCAACAAGGCAGACTGAATTAATCATTTGTTTTCCCTTTCTCTCTATTCACGGTTTAAAAAATCATCCAACGTTAGAACCTCATGTAGTTTTTTCTGTGATTTGCAATAATCACAATGTCCACACTTCTTAGGTTCTTCGTTTCCAAGCGATACTTGATATACTCTAGGGGCGTGCTCTTTGATATAATTTAGCCCCTCTGTGAGCCATTCCTCAGTCAGTTCGATAATTTCCTTATCTGGCTGTTTCTCTTTCGATACGGCCACAATAAACGGCTTGAATGTTGGATAATCCATTTGGCGTAGCAATTCTAAATAAGTCCCTAGTTGGACATGGTATTGAAACCCTAGAATGTTATTGACGGCAGTTGGTACTTTAGCATGCAATTCCTCTGACCATTCCTTAGTCCAGATAGATTTCATGGTCTTTAAATCGACCACATAGCCTTTTGAAAAGTTGATACTATCCAATTTCCCTTTGAATGGCACGCCAGCAATGAAACCAGTAACAATCTTTTCTTTTTCGACTTTGTCACCTTTCTTGCCGTGATAAAGATTATTGAAAAGTGCGTCGTCCTTAAGTGTGTCGATAACCTTCTCAGCTAACTTGAAATCAGATAACAGCCCATAAGGTTTGCGGCTTGAGAACATAGCTTTTTTGTTATCTTCTTTGAATTTCTCGTGAGCTTCCTCACTCTCAAAGTAGCTATGGACGTAATTGCCAAACAGTAGAGGTTTTTGATCTCGTTCATCATCCCAAACACCATCATCGATAGCTTTAGCTCTAGCTTCGCATTTCATGTATTCCTTGAAACGACTTACAGACATATAGGTTTTGTCAGAATAATAATTATCATCCGTCAAGATTGTTAGTTCAGTCATTTTCTACCTCTTTGATTTTGGTTGAATCACCTTCGAATAAGCTGACTTCTTCGATGATTTCACCAGTTTCAGCGTCTACGCTTTTATCTGGTTCAGCTTCATCACTCATAAGGTCGCCCAAAAGTGTCTGGGTGTCCTCGTTTTTTGGTGTAACATCGATAGGGTCAGCCTTAACTTCCTCAGTTTGATTGTCCGAGATAAGACCTTCTTGCATTTCGGTTGAGAGTGGGGCATACTTGCTCAAAATGCTCTTGAGTACGGTTTTTTGAGCCATAGCGTCAAAATCTGTTGACCATGGCCCTCTTGCGTAAGTCTTTGAAAAGCGTTTACCGTGTGATTCCGCTTGTTCTTTCGTCCAGAATGTCAGCTTTTTAAAGCCGTTCACAAGCTCAAACGTTGCAAAGTAGCCGTAAACTTCATCCTCTGGCTGAGTAAAGTCAATATCCAATGTTTCAAATAGTGGGTCATACGACTTAAACTGTGCTTTGTAGACCTTACCTGAATTAATGGCTTTAAACTGTCCTGAGCGAATAGCTAACTGGATAAGCCCTTTATATCCAAGTTGAAACTGTGCATCTTGCTTGTACGGTACGATGTAAGCAAAACCTAAACTTGGTTCAATCGGCAAGTTCAAGACTGCTGCTTTCATTGCCGCCGTCATGATTGAAGCATTGCTTGCTCTTGCTAGTAGATTGTTGTTATTAACAATCGATAATAGACTGGCTGTAAATTGTCGTTCGTTCCCATTCAATACTTCTTGGAATTTCTGTTTTACTGCTGGTGTGTTAAAAAAGTCTTTGTGTGCTAGTTGATTTGTCATGTTGTTCTCCTATTTTTGATTTGTTGTTATTACCCTCTAATTTCGCTCCTAATCAATCCTATTGTGTGGGTAGCATAATTACACTAGATACACTTTAAAATTGATTACAGACGATTTTAGACGTGTTCTCGTGCGTGTTGTTTGAATACTATCTTTGAACAGTAACCAAACGCCATATATTCGTTGATTTTTTCGATGAATGAGAATAAATCTAGCTCGTTCATCATTTTTTGTTTATGGCTCTCTGAAAACACAAGCCCATGAATACGCTCATAATCTTCAAACAGCTTTAGTTTTACTTCTTCTTCCGTCATGATTTCTTATCTTTCTTGTTTTAGTTGATTAAGCGTGTATCGTTTATCTTCGATGTCTACTGCCCTGAAAACATTTCCTTCTAGTCCAGTACGTATACGACTTGCGACCCGTTCGCTGTAAAGGTTTGCTATTTCATTATTGCTTAGGTTGGTTGTGATAACAGTGTTCTTCCGATGGCTTAACACATCAAAGATAAATTCTTCTTCCCATGCTGATTTGGATTGCCCTGAGTTTCCAAGCTTAACGCCTAAATCATCAAGAAATAAGTAGTCAGCTTCCATAAGCATCCTTGAATAATAACTTTCTTTGCTTTCAAACTTAAAGCTTTCTCGGACTTTTCTTAGAATTTCTGTGAGATTGACAAATAGCACGCTTTTGGGGTTGCCTTTATCCTTGTAGGTTTCATTCAGTGTTTTAGCCATAGCGACAGTTAAATGAGTCTTACCAACTCCAGTAGTACCAGTTAGCAACGTGTTTCCTTCGAAGCCATTAAGATATTTCTGTGTTTGCGCTTTGGCAAAATCAAGCATCTGTTTTTCTTGGATTGTCTTAACAACAAAATTATCAAAGGATGCCGACTTTAACTCTTCAGGAATTGTACTGTCTCTCATGAGTACATCATAAGTTCTTAAGTAGAGGTTGTTTTTCAAACTCTCTTTTACCAGTTCTTCTTCTTTTTTGTCTCTTTGTTCTTTGGCGCATTTTGGGCACACTGGAGAGGGTTTGCGTGGTTCGTCTTCTCCTGCAATTTTAACGGGAATATTGAGTTGCATCATAGGTAGCCCATGAATTGGACACCTCCCGTCTAGCCTTTTCGTGTTTGCGATAATTTCAGCTTGTGTTAGCATGTATTACCTCTTTTCTAAAATGGGTTTTCGTCTGCCCTAGAAGCCCCATTCTTCATTGATTTCTGACTCTGTGTTAGTGTTGGTCTTTTGTTTTTTAGCTTCACGGATCGCTTTGCTGTTTCTGACAAGTTCAACCGTCATTAGATTGTCTTGTTTCCAACGGTTAAGGATGGCTTTAATATAGGCAAAATTGGCTTTGCCTTGATTAACCGCTTCTTTTAGAGCTTCAAGGATAACGTCAGCGTTAAAGTCTTCTAGCATGTACTGCAAATCTTCCATTTGTAATGGTGATAGAGCTTTTCCTGTTTCTTGCTCAAAAGATTTGTAGAGATTTGCAAAATCTTGATTGAAAGGAGTGGCGGGGGTTGGTTGTTTTTCTTCTCTTACCTCTCCTATCCTATCCTCTCCTATCCTATCCTCTCCTATCCTATCCTCTCCTATGCAACCATTTGTCTGACATTTGGTTGTCAGTTGGTTGTCAGTTGGTTGCACATCTGACAACCACTGATATTTATTGCCTTCTACCAGTGCTATTTGTTGCATTTCCTCTGCGAATCTAGTGGGTTTCTTTCTATCCTTCCTAATAGAATTGTGTTCTGTCCAATCTGTTATAACTACCACTCCACTGTTAAACAACAGTACATAGTTGCCCTCGATTAGAAGTTTCATGTCTTCTTTCGTTGTGCCAACCAATCGCATGATAGTTTTAGGGTTTCCGACAAAACCATCATCGTCAGCCTCTAGGTTTAAGAAGAAGTATAAAGCCTTTGTTGTAGGAGGTAAGTCAAGAAAATCATCAGTCATTACGACATCTCTACTGAACATCCTTCTATTTGCCACTTGTTCCTCCTTTTCTTTTGTGTTATAATCAAGTAAATCGTTTTGATGAACGTTGCACCTTTTGGAGTTTTCCAAGGGTGCTTTTTTTAATGCCTACCCTCCCACCGCTGCATGTTCTATTGGTTCGCCAAGGATTCTAGGAATGCTTTGATGCCATCTTTCATGGATTCTTCATGCTCCGTGCGTTCAAAGCCCGAGCCGTCAAGCTTAGATACGTTGTATTCGGCTTCTACGATAAGCACTTCGCAGCCAAACACTTCAGCAAGCTTGTCAATGCCAGCTTTTTGTTTTTCGTATGGTTCGATTGGTAGCTGTAGCGCTTTCCAAAGTCGGGAATCAAAAGTCGCTGTAAAAGCTATGTTCCCTTTGTCTTTATAGCTCGTAAGAAAGCTATCCTTTTCGGCGCTGTAAAATACGACTTGTTTGTTATTTTCTTTCATGATTATTCTTCCTCACCTTCGTTGTACTTCTTAAATCCAAGAGTTAAAGCAGTGATACCTGCTGCAATCACTACCAATCCTAAAGTGCTAGCGACGCCTTCTTTTTCTCCAGTGTTAGGCAGAACACCACCGTAAACGGCTGTATTTACCGCCTCTTTTGGCTCAGAATCGTTTTTATAAACAACCTCGGTAATTTCTACCTCTTTCGCTTTCGGAGCGTCTACGGGCTTGCTAGGCGCTTCTTTCGGTGTGCTAGGTTTTTCTGGTGTTGGTTTGGTTGGCTCTACTGGAATTTCAAGCTCTGGCAAATCCAAGATAGGTGCATCGTTCGGAACTACTCCACCTTCAAACGGTGGGAGTTCACGTTCCTCTGGAATGCCCGGAATGCCGCCTTGGAACTCAGGCTTGTCGTAAACTGGGGCTTCATTCGGTACGGTACCGATTGGCTCAGTGTACTCAGGCAATTCTCGCACCTCTGGGATTCCAGGGATGCCACCCTCAAATTCTGGGATGTCAACTTTAGGTGCATCATGCGGAATTTCAAACGTTGGCTCTGGCTTATTTTCACCGCTGGCGTCACCACGTCCGCCTACTAATTGCACCTTAGAAGTTGAGATAGCCCCAGCATCTACCGCTACCAGCGTAGCCTTGTTCGTTGGGTTAGTTGAGTCTTTAACCGCTGATTTCAAGCGAGTTTGGTAATCGATGTACATAATGCGGTTAAATTCTTTGAATTTAGCATCGAATCCGTCTGCTCGGACGTTCCATGATTCCAAGTAATCCTTAGCCGAATAGTCAATTCCAGTCCACTTAACAGGATTCTCAACAAAGTAGATATTCTGTGAGCCGTCAACGAACCCTTGGTTATCTGACCAAGTATCTTGCAATTTTGCATAATTCAAGACCTGACGAGCTGTATTGAGACGTAGCGTCCAGTTAATGATTTGTGGGTTATCTTTATTTTGGCTACCCCACTTAGATAAGAGCTCGTCCGTTGGGAGCGGACCTTCCTCAGCGATTTCAAAGGTCTTAACAGTACCGTCGAAATTCACTGTCACTGGTTTGCCAGGCTCAACGACATCGAGCCATTTAGCGTCGAATTTCAAAGACATCTTTTTATTCAAAGGGTGCTCAGTGAAGTAATTATTGAATGTTGTTGTGATAGTTCGAGCTTGTGCATCCGCATTGGCTTTGCCGACAACATCCTCATTGTTGTAAACATCGAAATCGAATGATGTTTGCAAGCCGATTTCTTTAGGCAACTCAGTTACTACCTTGTCACCCTCATTGATTTGCATATCGTCTGGGAAGTTGATGTCTTTATATTCCACTTCAAACGGTGAGTATTTACCAGTACCATTCGGGAAATCCACTTGCACGTTAGGGTTCTCGACTGTGATAGTGTCACCCTCTTTGACAACGCTAGTAGATGCTGACTCGACTGGTTGAGCTACTTCTGTAGTTGTTGCTGGTGCTTCTGCAATCGGTTGAGATTCTACTGGTGCTGGTGCCAAAAATTTTGGTGTTTCTGCCACTGTTTCGCTAGGTGTTACTGTAACGTTACCAGCATTATCCGCTGTGTACACATTAGCGGCAGTTAGCTGTGTGTCTGCCACTGGTGCCGTTGCTTCGTCCGCTGATACTGACCCAGCACCAATTAGCAATGCTGTGGCAAGTGCGAGTGTGCCACACAAGCCATAGGCTTTAGTTTTAACGTAACTAGGTTTTGAAGTTGTTTGAGTGTTGAAAGATTTCATGGTATAATCTCCTTGGTATAATTTTCTCTGCACAGGCCCTTACCTGTGCTTTTTTAGTGCCTTCAACGTGCACCCATAGCCCCACCGCAGAATATTTCAATGTTTTGTTAGACTGTAAATGGGAATATTAGGAAAGATTTTTTGGGGAAAGGTATAAATTACACTCCACGGCAGGGCCATGGCTGCACGCTGAAAGATTGATGATCTATCTATCGTTAAGATACTTAGCGGCTAGATAACGCTCACGTCTCTGACGTGCTTCATATTTCTGGTCGTTAATTTCTCGTGGTGTCCACACTGGCTCGAAGAAATATTCTGGTTCTTGTTTCTCTTTTACAAATAGCCATTTAAGTAGTTTTTTCATGATGTTATTTCCTTTCTGTTTGCCCTAACCGCACTAGAGAACTAGTGAGGATTTTTTCATAGATTTTTATATATTTAAGGAGACAATTATGAATATCAAATCGTTGTAGTTTCAGGTAGGTATTGCTTACATCTCCTCACTAGCTCACTGCTACGGCTAGGGTTATGTGCTAGGCAATTTCTTGCCAGTTGTTGTTAAACCAATCTCTGACTGCGTCCCGTGGGTATCTGATTTGACTTCCACGCCCTTTATCGATTTTAGGGAAACCGTCAAGGTTGGTTATTCTTAAAAATTCTGTGTAGTTGCCAATTCCTAGCATGGACTGGCACTGTTTAGCAGTTAAAATCATGGGTAGCGTTTCGTCTAAGTCGAACGCTTTTGTTTTGTCTGCGATCACTGCCGTTAACATGCTGTCGAATTGGTCAGCTAGTGGTTTGAATGGGTCTGTCATGGTGTCCTCTTTTCCCGATTCGTCCAACCGTTGGATGAACTTCCTACTGTTCGATAGTTGGTAAAACTCCGATAGCTTTCAACTTGTCGTATAGGAAGCGTCGTCCTAGTTGCGTCCAAACCGTTGTCACATTACTGTGGATTTTGCCATCTTTACCCATGTAGTCGAATGTTCGACTTGAGATATAGCCTTTACCAAGGTATTTGGCGTATAGTACCCACTGACCATTAACGATGCGTTGGATACGCTCTTGTTTTAAGAGTTGATTCATCTTGCGTGCCGAAATGCCGTAATCTTGAGCGATTTGGGTGATTGTCAAGCTATCCTTGGTTTGCAAAATCAAGTCTAGGTAATCAGCGTTTTTGTTAGCTTCTTCCAGCTCAATCAAGAGATTTTCGTTTTGGCTTTCCAATAGTTTGATTTTCTTGTCAGCCATGAGTAACGCTCTAGCCATGATTTTCTCTGGGCTATTGAAGTCCTTTTCTACTTGGATGAAGTACGTTCGGACTTCTTTGCCTTTGTCCGTTCGCTGAATCATTGCGATTTCTTTCGCCATGTCTAGTTTTAAGACGTGGTCTTCAATTTGCCTCTTGACCTTCCTTGTTCCTTCTTGCCGAACCTGCTCAATTTTGAGCGGGTTAAAATCTTCACCTTCCGTAAAACCGTACTCAGTCATACGTGGGAACCAGTCTTTATAAGCCGTCTTAACTCCTAGCGCTTCATGCAGCTGTCTACCAGATACCACTGGTTCATTGTTTTCGTTTAACGTTACATTAATCAATTCGTTCATTGCTACTTCCTTTCTAAATTTGGTTTTCACACCACGCGCAATCCGATATAATAATTTCAGAAAGGGGGTGATTATATGGATAATTTAACGAATGACGCAAAATATCTTTTAATCTCAATGTATGCAAAATATCTTGAAAGACGCAAAGATGAAAATTCTAAAAAGGAAGCCAGAAATTTTCAAGGCATTGATTTTATCAAAGAAAACATTATGCCCGAATGGTCTGAAGAAGATATTCTTGATACTTGTTTTGAGTTAAAACGTCATGGTTATCTTAGCGGTCTAGCTGGCAATAACACTCTTTATTCCATCTGTCTTACGACTGAAGCCGTTGCAGCGCTCGAACTAAAATTTAAAGAACCTACTCTCAAAGAGAGGATTGAAAGTGTTCTTGACTTTGCAGCTAAGATTAAATCCGCTATTCCTTTTGCTTAGCTTTGTCAGCTAACGCTTTTTCTTTTAAAACATTAAGACCGAATGGATCTTCTTTGATTTCCAAGCAGGTTTTTTCAATCTGTTCAGCTTGGTTGATAAGTATTTCACGGTCTTTGTTTCTTGCCTTGAGTTCTGCGTCGATAGACTCAAGGCTTTTTGCGATGCGTTCTAATATTTCGTTCATCTCGCTCCTTTGTGTTTCTGATATAATAGTTTTAAAAACTAATGAGGTGCTGTATGATTATCATTTCACGAAAAGCTAGAAAATTATTAAAATCATTGCTTGATATTCGAAATTCCCAAGAATCTCCTCGCATTAAACCTGAACAGTATAAAAAACTGATAGATGAACAATGCGAACCGCTCGGCGAATTGATTTACCACAAGTTAGTGGTTCAAGACATCACCCATGACATCGCCGTTACTGACGAGGGGATTTATTTTTATCAAGCTTACAAAGAACATAATAGATATCTTTGGTTGACTTCGTTTTGGTTTCCACTAGCCGTGGCTTTCGTGACGACTGCTATCACACTAGCTGTCAATTTTTTATTTTTTAAATAAAACCCAAAAAATCAACGTTCCCAGAAATACCCCTATAAGACTTCCGATAATTGCAAGTGCAACATCGTATCCGTCTAAATTCCACTCAAAGAATTCTTTGAGTTTTTTTAGTGTCTTCATTTTGCTCCTTTCAGAATTTTAATTATTTAGTTCAAGTTCTTGAACTTTATAGTTAAAAAAATATTCAACTATCTCATCTTGTGAGATTTCTAATAGTTCAACCGCTTTTACAATTTCGTCTTGTTTCCACTTCGCTTTTCCGTTGATCTTGAATGAAAACCTTGAGGGAGTTAAGCCGATAGCTTTTGCAAAAGCTTCTTGCGTCCCGTATTTTTCTTTAATACGACCCTTTAATTTAGCGTAGTTAAATCTCATTGAGTTCTCCTTTCTAAGTTCAATCTCTTGAACTTTATGGTTTTATTTTAATCCTTCTCTTTTTATTTGTCAACAGTTTTGTTCAATTTTTTGAACTTTTTTTATTTTTTTCTTGAACTTTTGCATTTTCTACTATATAATGAATCCATAAAGGAAAAAGGTAAAGAATATGAAAAATACTACTGCTGCACGCTTGCAACAAGTTATGAGCGAGCGAAATTTAAAACAAGTTGACGTAATTTCCCTTTCGAAAGTGCATCAAAAAGAATTGGGCGTAAAACTTGGAAAGAGTGCTTTGTCTCAATACATCAATGGAAAATCAACACCAGATCAAGAAAAGTTAGTGCTACTTGCTAGAACGTTGGGGGTGTCTGAAGCATGGCTCATGGGGTACGATGTCCCTACGACGAAAGAACAACCACAACCAACCAACGCCCACGACATCGATGAAATTATAGCTAATGCAATGATGTTCGACGGCAAACCGCTGACCGATGACGATAAACGTGCCATTCGTGGCATAATCGCTGGTTATATGAGTAGTAAGGAAAAGTGAGGTTTATGACTGAAAAAGAATTGCTTGAGCAGTTCAATATCTCTATCTGTGAGTTTGATTCTAGTCAGTGGTCACGAAACGGCTTTATCGACCCTATAAACAGGGTGGTTTATATCAACAAGGATTTAGCCCCAGAAATACGTTTGAAGGTCATTTTACATGAATTGGGACATCTAGAGCACAATTTTAAAGACTACGAACGGATGCGTGAGAAATATGAAGCTCAAGCAAATAGAAATATGATCCATGAGTTACTAGTTGATTATTTAAAATCTACTGATATCTACGATTTTAATTGGGTTCGATTCGCTGCACAGTATGATATTTCAACGACTTGGGGCGAAGCTATGATACAAGATGAATTTAGGAAAATTCAGCAAACTGTTATTTAAAAAAGGAGAAAATAAAAATGAAAATGGATGATGTTAGAAATGTACCTACTTGCTTAAAATTCGAAATAACTTTTGGCTGTACTTTTGGTGGGCTTATTTTAGGTTTTATCTTTCCTCCTTTTTGGTTATTAATGTTTGTGGGTATTGTTTTACTGTTCGCACGACTTTTTTGGGAGATAAAACACCCTATGACTAAAGAGCAAAAAGAACAATCAAAAATAGAACAAGCAAAAGCGAAAGAGGAATTTCGACAAGCAAGTGAGGACTTGAAAGAGGAATTTCGACAAGCAAGAGCTATAAAATGCCCTCATTGCAAAAGTACGGACGTTGAATTTATGGTACAGCAAAGAAAAAGTTTCTCAATTGGTAAAGCCGCTGCTGGAACTATTATGACTGGCGGTGTTGGTGCTCTAGCTGGTTTTGCTGGTAAGAAGGGCAAAAAAGAGTGGCACTGCAAGAACTGTGGTGCAGTCTTTACTACTAAATAAAAAATAAAACAAAAAATCCCTGCACTCTCCATCGCCAAACTTTGAGTGTAGGGATTATCTATACAAGAGGACTAAACAATGGCATCATACAGAAAACGAGAAAACGGCTGGGAGTATCGCATAAGTTTCAAAGACCGCCTTGGTAAATACAAACGGAAAGAAAAAGGTGGTTTCCGTACTAAATCTGAAGCTATCAAGGCTGCGGCTGAGATGGAATTAAAATTACAAGAGACTATCAATGTTGATGAAGATATCACTCTATACACTTATTTCAAACAGTGGTGCGAGGTTTATAAAAAACCTACGGTATCACTGGTTACTTACAAGGCATACATCAACACCCAGCGTAAGATAGAATTATTCTTTGGCGACAAGAAACTAAAATCTGTCACTGCTACTCAATACCAGCGTGTGCTGAATAGCTACGCTAAGACCCACGCTCAAGATACTGTCGAGCGTTTCAATGTGCATGTTAAATCATGCATTGAAATGGCAGTACATGAGGGATACATCAAGCGTAACTTTTGCAAGTTTGCCAAAATCAATGCTAAAAACAAAGGGCGTGATATCGAAAGTAAATTCCTAGAGGTCGAGGAATACGAGCGATTGATCTACGAGACAAGCAAGCATCCAGAGTATGCGTCTTATGCAGCACTCTATATCATAGCTAAAACTGGTATCCGATTTGCTGAGTGTCTAGGATTAACAGTGGATGACATCAACCGAGATACTGGCATGTTATCCGTCAATAAAACATGGGACTATAAGAATAATACTGGTTTCTTACCGACAAAAACAAAAAGCAGTATCCGAGAGATACCGCTTGATGATGATTTTATAAATTTCATTGACCAACTGCCACCTACTGAAGACGGTAGACTACTGCCTTCACTATCCAACAATGCAGTTAATAAAACGCTACGCAAGATAGTTGGGCGTGAAGTACGTGTCCACTCGTTAAGGCACACCTACGCTAGCTACTTAATAGCCCACGATATCGATTTAATTTCTGTATCTCAAGTTTTGGGGCATGAAAATCTAAACATCACACTGGAAGTCTACGCCCACCAATTGCAAGAGCAGAAATTACGAAACGATGAAAAGATAAAACAAATTTGGGGCAGATTTGGGGCAAAATAGCTTAAAACCGCATAGTTAAAGGCTTAAAAATGTCCCCTGCCAACGAAAAGATATAAAATATAAAAATAAATGAAAACTATGAAGACTTGATTTTACTAGGTTTTTATAGTTTTTATTTTTATTTATTTCCATCTTTTTTAAAAGTTTTGGGGCAAAATTTGGGGCAAAAAAAGTCGTTTGATAACAGAATAAAACCAAACGACTAGAAACAAATAAAAATGACTATCTATAGTGTACCTCTATTTAGATTAAATGTCTAATGTTATATCAAGGATACACAAAAAGGCTAGGATAACCCTAGTCTTTTATCGTTCCCAGATTACACCATTGTCGGCATAACCCACATAGTCCACACCGTCAATAGGCTTCATGCCACGGCCTTCAATCAGCAAGTAGCCGTCTTTGTCCCGTCAAAAGTCGAGCATGTCTGCCACTTCTTCCCAAGATTGCTCTTTCAATTCGTCTGCATACACATCTTGGATAAGCTCTTTGATTTCTCTTTCAGTATCAGTCATGAGTGCGTCCCTTCTTTCTGCGATAAGTTCCTCTAGTTCGTTCAAATCCGAACCCGTAGCGTGATTTCTAATGAAGCTACGAGCGGACGAACGCTTTGATAAGTAATTACGATGCTCTCTGTTCTGCGAGTTCCATTTTTTTGTCGCTTTTGCTTGTGCGTCCATTGTGCTACTCCTTTGAATTATCCAATGAAGTCGATTAATTCTTCAAAAGGAAGATCCTCGATGCTTTCGTAATCTGTGAAGTCTTTCATGTATCCTTCCAAATCTTCGAGAACTTTTTCTTCAGTAACTTCTTCTTCTCCGTCGTAGTATTTTTTATACTCAGCAACAAGTTCGTTGATTTGTGTTTGTGTTAGTGCCATTTTATTTTACCTTGAGAACTTCTTTCGTTCTCCCTTTCCTTATCTTCATTTACATTATAGTACATATACTATATATTGTCAACACTTTTGATAAAGAAATTTAAGTTTTTTTGCAAAATAAAAAAGCCCGGCATAAAGCCGGGACAGTTCAAGAAATTTATCGAAATGACGCCAAGTATTTCATGACTATAGTATCACTTATCTATGAAAATCACAAATAAAAAAGAGCTATGAGATAACCTCGTAGCTCTTTGCCTATGATGGACTTATATTATACCAAATAAAAAAAGCCCCAGCAAGCGCTGAGGCTCGACCACTACTGCCATGGTATCCCTACTGCAGTGTGAGGGGAGGTGATATACTCCTTTTATTTTATTTGTTTCGTGGTCTATTTACCAGTTTGGCCTTGTGTGGCTTGTGCACGTTCTTCAATAGCCTTAACTACTGAGGCACTAGCTTCATTGATTGCCTTAGAGACTGCTGCCGTGTCGTTTGATTGACTATTCAAGAAACGGTCAAAATCATCATCTCGCAATGTCAAATGTTTTGCCCCGGTAGATTGTAGAGCATCTACCGTTGCGATATCTCCAATGCCAAATACACGGCCATTAACTACACCAACATATCCTTGACTTCCGCTTTCGCTACGCACTACAAAGTTCATAATATCTTCTTCCTCTTTCTTATTCACTAAACTATCACCATCGTTGATGATAACGACATTCTTATCTAATCCACCAGCTAAGCCGGTTGATGTAAACTGCCACCAGCGTGTGTGTTCCATGTTTGGATACACGCCCCAATAAGGTTCTGGGCGTACCTCATAATCTGGATACGCTGCAATCCATAGGCTATTTGGATAGTGTGCAGTGATTTGATCTACATACACATTAGCTAGTGTATATGGCTTGTAACTGTAATAGATAGGCTCAAAACCATTCGCCTTACAAACGTCCATAAACGCTAGGACTGCATTAGTGTTCGCTTGCTTATCACCGCTTGCCCCGTCTTCGTAATCACACACAAGATAACGTGGGTGCGATGGCAGATTACTGATGAAGTAGTTAGCTTCAGCTTGCGCTGTTGCCACATCTCCACCGAATCGAGCAAAGTGATAGTACCCAATGCAATTACTTGTGTTAGTTTGTTGAGCGGCTACTGGACTAGCCCAACCCACACCCTCAGTAACTTTAATAACTGTATTGTTCGTACCACTAGCACTACAGATACTAGTCAAGTCTCCCGATTGGTAAGCTGACACGTCAATAAAATAGGTGTTCTCGGTCATCCCGTCAAACGGTAATTCAAACCATCCAACCATTTGCTGACTTGGTGCTGACCAATCAACATAGCTGAAATTACCAGCACTATCAAGGTTGCGGGTCACCTTACGTGTCCAACCGCCATTATAGAGGCAGTCAGCGTTACCGTCGATATTCTGTTCGACTGTAGTAACTGTGCCATCTGGGTTTTCTGCAACCACAAAGCCAATGTGTCCAAATTGATGGTATGGCAAGCAGTTAGTCACCCATACGCTCCCAACGGGTGGGTTGTTAGCCCCATTAAAGTAAGTGACTTTTAAGCCTAGACTTTCAGCACGACTTAAGCCATCAATGGCGTTCATGTAGCTGAAATCGAGGTTAAATAAACCCGCATACTGTAAAACGTAGTCGATCAGAGCTGCACACTGCCCACCATACGGATTGGTAGGAACAGTGACACGTTGATTGACTAAGCTCTCAAGCGTGTTTAATAACTGTGTTTTAGATGTCATAGGTCTCCTTTCTCATAATTATTTTTGTATGCTCTGTTTAATTTCCGAAAGCGTTCTTTCCAAATCAGCAACCTTCTGTTTTAATTCTTCAATTTCGCTCGTTGGTAGTTGGGATTTCGTAACCAATGGGTCTTCCGCAAATTTATTTTGTTCTAAAACCTGTAGAAAAAAGTTGTTATATGTTGGAAATAACCCATACGCTTGACTGATAGACAACGATGAAGATTGTTTACCTTGAATCTCCCCAATATCATGCCCGATGGCTTCAATGGCCTTGCTTAAATTGCTCATAAATCAGCCTCCTTAGAGGGTGTTTTTAGCAGTATTATAAACACTCACAAGGTCTTCTTGCTCAATAGTATCGAGACGAGTTCCCAATTCAGTCATTTTCGAGATGATACCGCTGTCTGTATTGCCACCCGCTGCACTGATTTTATCAGCGATTTCTTTGAGGGTATCGAGTTCTTCCGGTGCATTACCGATGATATCTGTCTTAGCTTGCGTGATTGCTTGCGTCAAGCGTTCTTCGGTCACACCTTCGGAACCCTTATCAGCCTTACCAGATAGCGTGGTTTTAATTTCTTTGATGTCAGCACCCCACGGCTTGGGCAAAATCATGTAATTTACTCATTTATTTTCCTTTCAAATTTTAGCTAGGTTATAGATGTTTACGAGGTCTTCTGTTGGTTCACTGCCACCAGTAATCAACCCGGACTCTCGCAATTCATCAGCTAGTAACTTTAATTTAGGGCTCTTGTCCGATGGGATAGCACTGTCCGCATTTAGTGAGTTCTTGACTTTGACTTTAAAATTGTTAGACGGGAAGATATGTCCATCTAGTTTAATTTCAAGGTAGTAAGTGCCAGTAGCTACCACGTTACCCATTGAGAATGAGAAACGCCCATTTTCAACGGCAACATCTTGATAAAGTGCTACGGTTTCGTCATTCGACAGTGTGAGCTTACCAGTGCCGGAGAGTTCCATGCGTTTTCCATCGTACCCTAGAATCTCAAAACCAAACACGGAAGTGGTGTCCCCAGATTTAAGGACATCACCACCCTCGATTTGGTTGATAGAGGTCATGAGCTTAGCCATAGGCTAGTCCTCATAAGGTTTAGTGTATGATAGTGCTCGTTCGCTATCGCTAAGACCTTTCGTTGTTGGGTCCGGGAACATATTCAAGGCATTGACCACTGTCAAACCTACCAAGTATGGATTGGACAAGAATTTTCCAAACAGTCCAAACAACGCTCCCCAACTTGTGATATCTTCAAATTTGATACCAAAGTAAGCCAAAACTGGCAACACCAATGCTAGTGCAAAGCGTGTTACGAATGTACGGTTTTTAAAACGAATAGACCAGTTAATTTTCATGTTAATTCCTCACTTCTAAATTAATGTATTTTTTATAAAGGGCATCGATGTACCCGTTGCCACCTAGTTTTTTGTAACTAGAGTGCATTTTATGGATAACATCCGAATTATGAACAGTGGTATATCCACGCTCTAATTCTTTGTTAATGTCACGCTCAAGGCGTAGATACATGGTGACAAGATGTGCTTCATCATGCACTGCCAGCTTGTCATTTAATTTGTTGATTTTCTCGTTGTTTGATTCACCGATTTGTTGAACAACTTCAACCGAATCGTGGATATTGTCCAACTCGTTTTTTAAATCTCCGAATTGCGACTTGCTTAAATTAGCTGACTTGCTAGCTTTCATACCAAACCAGCCCGTTGCTATCACTCCAATTGTAGGGGCAAGGTGGTCAATCAAATCAGAAATATTCAATGTGCTTTACCTCTTTTATTTTTTTACCCCTCTCTGTTCATAGCATGATTGTAAGTTGACCTTGATAAGTTGTGTCTTTGGTGGCGGCCAAAACATTTACATCACTGGTCCCTTTGCTAATTTGAGCATGGACGTCTGAATTAGTACCGAGAGCCCAGCTTGAAAGTGTAAACATATAGTCTTGTGGTGCTGTAAACACTTCTGACGGCAACTTAGCTATGGTCACATTGCTACCGTTTCCAGTGAAATTGTATTTAACCGTCAACACATCTCCGACACGCTTATAGAAACTACCTTCAACTCCTGCTGGTTGCCATCCAGTGTTGATTAGATTTGTGTTTTCGTTCCTAGCGAACTCTTTCCACGGCTCCCAGTCATCAATTTTCTTTGACCATCGGTGATGTCTGAAAAACAATTGCCCATTGTTTCCCCAAAAAATCTGGATGGCTTCTTTGTACCCGTCGGTATTTTTTCCGTAATTACTGTAATGGAACAGGTATCCCCACTGTCCGTTAGGGTTTCCCGGTGCCGCTTTGTCAATGTAATATTGACCCGGCCGGTCAAGGTAGTTTGCGTTGGTAACATTAGGTTTGCCATCTATCCATTTCGGTTCGCCGTTGTTACCAGTCAGCTGATATTGCTGAATTTGACTGTTGTTTGCATAAATATTGCCGTCAACATCCAAGGCACCACGCTCACGATATTTATTGATGCCAATGCCATCTTTGTCGTATGACATAACGATCCGGTCACTCGGAACAGTGACCTGAAAAGATACGCTAGTAAACTGGTCTTCTAACTTACCGACCACAATATAAGATTTGTCGGCTGGGTACGAATTACCTAGATTTGCGTTTGATGCATTAAACTCTGCAATCTGCGACCAGTTTCCACCAGCCCCACCGTTATCAGTGGTGTCTGTATCAGAAACAACATTTCGTGTAGTGAATGATAACTTCATTGGGTTTTTTTGGACACCGTTAACAGTTAGAGGTGCGACTTTGGCAAAACGCTTAATTGTTAGCGTGCTATTGGTTGCACCACTTCTAGTTACTTCAAATTTCAACGTTGGACTGAAGTAGTTTAAAACAGTAATGGTCGTTTCGTATGGATCAGACCTAATTCCTCGACTATCTTCGACATACCCCCTTAACGTAAATTGTGTATCTTTATTGACGGATATTTCACGGAAAGTTCCGCTAGGTGCAGAAATCGTGTTATTATTGCCGACGATTTCCATAAAGTATCTCGAAATGGTTGCCCCATACTTAGCTTCAACATTATCGAATCGTGCGTATATTTTAGATAGTACAGAAACGAAATGCCTATCTGATTGAGTGATATTGCGTGTCTTTTCGTTTGCGTCAGCTAACGAAATCCTAGAGAATGTGGGTTTTGCTCTTATTAGAGAGAATATAGCTGTAAACACCTTCGATTTTGTTTTAATGAACTTTCCATTAATATATGTATCGACGTGGATTTCACCCCACCCCGACGTATCGTTAGGGATTTGGTTTGCAAGTTTCTCCGGAATCGTCCAGTCGTAATAAGTATCCACGTTTTCGGCAACAACTTCGGCAAGCGTCCCCCACGAATATCTAATGCTGTGCCTAGCTGAAGCTACTTTTTTAGAAATCGAAATTTTAAATCTATCTCCGAAAGTGACATTGCTTGGAAATTCAAACGTACTTGCATTATCAATTAAATCAAGCGTTACATTAGAACTAATAGTTAAGTCATAAGGACTATCTGCGTTCCCGTACCCGTAAAAGAATGCTTTAACGTTGAACGAATTACCGTTTTTATGATCTACTGTGATTGTTTTATCAACAATCTGAAGTTCTGAATCTTGGTTCGAAACTTCGAAAAAACTAACATCACCGATATATTGACCGAATCCGTCAACGTACCACTTACATTGTCTTCTTGAAAAAGTTCGATTAGTATTAAATAGACTTAATTGAATACGTACGCTACTAGTATTCGTTTCTACATTCTGACTGACTTGGTCGATTGTTAATTTAATCCGATATCCTCGGTCATTGTTAGACCAATATTCTGCCATCTTACTCACCTCCTACATAACGAATTACATTTCGGTCTGGATTGATGTAATCTTGTTCTTCTCTAAAACGTCCAATCTGAATAGTTTTAGAGAAAATACCATTTTCAATGTGAATCACACCTTGCGAAATATACATTACTTCATTACCAGCTGAGAACATCGAAATCCGACCGCTTGGGCTGAATAGCATAGAACTAGAGTTGTCTGTTTTACCGATAACAAGCCCTTCGTTTGAAGATGCCATGTAACTGTCAATGAAGTTCCAACGCTCTGACATATCATTCAAGTTATTCTCAAGTTTTGCAACACGGGCACTGGCATCCGCAAGATTCTTTTCAGCTTGTGCTCGGTTGGCGTTATTTGCATTCACGAAATCTTGGTAGGCTTTCACCCATTGGTTGAGCGTATCGAGGGAGGCTTTAGCCTCAAGCTCGGCTTGTACCACTGAATTAACTTCATTGAGTTTGTTGAGTTGAGCTTGTGTCAAAACTTGGTCAGCCTTAGAATCAATGTCATCTTGTACATCTTCGATGGCAGGGGTCCAGTCTGTTTTGACTGTTCCTTTTTCGATTTTTACTTCCCACACAGACTTGCTAGCTGTTTTGTGATAGGTATTGACACGTAGATGATAGTTTCCTGTCGGTTTGTTCCAAGTAATCAGCGTTCCTGTAGTTCCTGTTTTTAAATCAGATACAATTTGATAATTTTGGTATTTATCATCAATCAACCAAAGTGTCACATTATCACTCTCGACATTTGCGTTATGCAGAGCAGTAAAATTACCGTCCGATTTCGCACTAACAAGGTACTTTTGATCCTGCTCTAAATAGACAGAAGTTTCGTTTTTGTACAAAACGTTATTATCAAAATTCGTTGGTTTTCTGTCCGGCTTAAAAGGTCCTTTCGAGCCTTTTAAAAGATTTCGACCACCAACCGAGACACTACCAGCCGTGTCATTCCAAGAGTAATCAGCTGGATTAGTGCTATTTGCTTTATCAAAGTTAGTACATATCCCTAGAAAACGCTTGGTGCCGTCTTGCGTCAGACTGAAACCAGTTCGACCATCGGCGCTATCGGCATAGGCAAAGTGGACGTAAGGCGTTCTTCCATCTGCCCCAGCTTTACCCGGAATGCCATCCCGGCCATCGCTACCCTTCCACTTGCTCCAGCGGTAATCTTGCGGATTACGGCTATCGGCAGTATTGAAATTTTGATACATACCAATGAATGGTTTGTTAGTGTCTGTTTGACTAAATCCACCACCAGAAACGGTGTCAGCGTAGGCAATGTGAGTGTACTGTGTTTTACCATCAGCACCCTTAACGCCGGGAATCCCTTGATCACCCTTCGGGCCTTGCAAGCCTTGAGGGCCGACAGAACCGGTTAGTCCTTGTGGTCCTTGCAAACCCCTATCACCTTTTTCGCCCCTATCACCTTTCGCACCAGTCTCACCCTTAACGCCTTGTGGACCTTGCTCACCTTTATCCCCTTTAGGTCCGGGGTCGCCTTTCGCACCGTTTCTACCGTCTGAGACATTTAAAAAAGTAACTTCTTCCGAAGCTACTTCTTTATTATCTACCCATGCTGAAACCGTCAACGCTGTTGGTTGGGTAATCTGTGATGCCACCATGTCGTAGGTCATCCCCACGTATTTTATAGCACCGTCAATTACGAAACGCCACGTTGCGTTAACGGTTTTATCGCCTTGTTTTAAAACTGGTCGAACAGTCGAGCGACCAATACCATTTTTAAATGCCGTTCCGTTTGTGGTTGTGATCTCGACACGGTAGGGTAAGGCTTTTGCTGCGATTTCATCAATCCGTTGTTGCAAGTCAGACGATGGCTTGTTCACAATTTTACGGTAATTCGAAAACACAACTGAGTTATTAAGTGGCATGTCGAAACTAACAACCATTTCAGTGACACGAGCTTCGAGAGCTAACCCACCTCTAAAATTATTATTAATAATTTTGACGGTATCACCTAAGTTAATATCCTTGTAGTTTTCAATGAAACTGGATTGGATATCGACGGTGTAGGTCATAAGTGGATAAGCGTACTGCTTGATAGTACGCAAGGCGTAACCTTTTAAAGCGTTAACGTCCTTGTATTCTGTCTCGAAGTCCTTGCGTGTCCAGTTATCTGCATTGCCCGGATTCATGGTAGATGGGTAACGTTCCCTAGACAGCGGGGCAAACACTAAGCTATTCCCACGTTTTGAGTAAAACTCTACTTGTCCTAACTCATTTTTCTCCTCAAACTCAACATCGTTAAGGTTAACACCATCTTGCCCAACAAAATTACCAGCATTGAAAAGTTGCGTTTTGTCGCTAGTGACTTGCACACCTTTCAATTCATTTTGGAAGTAGAGGACTACATCTCCCCTAACTTTACCAATGCCGTGATGATTTTCGTCTGGTTGCTGGTAGATATCAATGATGAATCGTTTCAAAGTACCATCTCTGTTTAACTCGGTTCGAAATGCCATTTCAGCATCAAATTTAGTCATCAAGCTTCGTAACTGTGCTAATCGTGTATCTTGTGCTTCAAATTCAACTTTTCGTGTTTTGTCTGAAACTTCATTAACCCCAATCTCCATGTTTGCAAAACCGAGATAGCCCATATCGTTAAGATACCATGCTATCGTTTGGGCGTTTTCGCTCTTATAAGGAATAGCACCCTCTTGAGCTAACTCAAGGTTAGTGTTGTTACATGTTACTTGGAAATTATCATCGTTTTCAACAAGTTGCGACACATAAAAAACATGGTAAGTGTTATCGTAGTAAAACGAAACAAGCATATCATCATTGATATATTTTACATCGTCGTGTAGCTTCCCGTCTACAATTTTAGGAATTATGAAATCGAATGTACTAGTTGCGTATTCAAGATAAGTGTGCCATTGACTGTTTGAGTATGACAACATGCCAGGAACGTTATTATTCAACGCGCACACTTTCCGCATGTTCTTGTCATGAATCCAAATTTGCATTAAACATAACGCTCCTTCCAAGTAATTTCAATAGTTGGGTCAGTTCTTACCCAACTTGATGTGTAGATGTCGATTTCAGTTTCACCAGTGCCGATGCTAAATGGCTCGGATAAATAAGTTAACTCATTAGACGCTGGCAAGTTATCAACTAATGTTTTACCTTTGGCCATGTCGATTTCAAGGATAGAACCCTTACGGAAACGATTAGGAATATCTTCTTCCTTCTCTACGTGATGCTTTGCGTAAACAAAACTATCCAGATACAAGTGTGTGATCAACGGCCAATCTTTGATGCCGAAAATACCAATATGGATTTTAGCTGATTTTTTCCCTTTAATCTCTGGCACGGTGAACTTAGGATAAGACCCTTGCCAGTAAAATTGAAGAACATCATCAAAGCGTTGAACATCCGACCAACCTTGTGGTTCATTGAATGGGTTAGCAGTTGAAACGTGTGTCCCGTAGAAATGTTTTCTATCGAGGACTTTATAACCACCTTTGCCATCTCCTGCTAGGAAATTATAATGGCAGTCAAAACCATTAGTGTGTTTGTAAGTTTCTACACCGTAGAGAAATACACCGTTTGCGTCTGTTACAGATATTTTGATGAAACCGAATTGATTTGCAGCACCCAGCCACAATATTTGTCTCCACCAAAAATATTCATACAACGAGCCTTTTTGACCATTACTATCTGCCGGAATCTCCCATGTTAACGAACTACCTCGTAGGTATTTATCCCCACCACCAGTGTTTGTTAAGGCAATGTGTGGTCTGCCCCAATTGTTTTCGATAGCAAGAGTGCCATTGAGTGAGTGACTATCATCATTAAAACGCCCTTGATTTTTCGCACCAACCGCAAAACCGTTGGTGATCCAGTTATTAGAAACATAGTCGAACAGAATTTCAGATTGTTTAGCTGTACGGGTATTGGCTTCATTAGGGTTTCCAATCTCATAGCTTTCGCTAGAAGACTTCACAATCCCAACCCAGCCATTATCTGAGTTAAATTTCAGCTTAATATCTGGGTAAGTTTCAGCCGTACCAAAGTTCTTCAACGTAGCCTTGTAGTGACCAGTAGAGACTTTCTTAATACTGCCGTCCTTGGTTTCACCGTCGCTACTTACCAAGGCTTGTGCCTTGTTCTCACCGTAGCTTTTCGGCACATCGAATGTGACCGTTACCGTTGCGGTGATAGGTGCGGTGTTCTTATCGACTGCTAGCGACGCTTGACCAGACGGGATAGCTTCCCAAACCTTGTTAGGCTCATCACCAAAAATCAATGGTTTGGGCTTGTCTACGTTGAGATAGCCCCCCAGCGTTTCAGCGATGGTATTGAAGTAGTCGTAGTTTCCGACTAGGGTAAACGATACTTGAATCTGTTTGACTGACAAGGTGCTATATAGGAATTGCTGGCCGTAGCGTCTACGTCCTTGATCTTGATAGTTGTTATTGAAGTTAGATGCCACGTTTTTAGTGACATCCACTGGAACGGTACGCCCTTGCCCCTCGTTAAATAATTCGGTTAAGTTCTTACCGTCATAGGTTACTGACATTCCTATCAAATAATGCTACCTCCTAACAACGCCTGCCGGCGTTCATAATCGTTTGTTGCTTTTGTCATAAAGGGTGCTAACCCGTTTGATACACTTCTTCCATCGATAACGTTTCTGATTTCGATTGGGTTAGAACCGTTAGTTACTAACTGACTTAGCAAACCAATCATGACATCCAATTTATCTTCGAGGACTGAAACACGCTCACGGTCTGAAGTATTATCGTGATTGCCTTGTGGGGCATCACCGGCGAAACGTGCCACTGCTTCAGTAAGTAGTTGCCACGCTCTACCACGTTTGGCGATATCCGTAGGAATAACGTATTCTGGCATATCGCCTTCAGCTAATTCGTAAACACCGTTCTTGTGGACTAGACCACCGTTAGCGTAGCCATAGGCTGCGACACGGTTAAAGGCTGCATCCGATGTACCATAACGGTGCTTGATGTAGTTAATCGCAGCAAGCAAGTTATCATAACCATTACGGATGTTATTGTGACCAGCGTGTTTATATGCGTCAAACGTTGGTTGAATAGTCTGCATCAAACCAATAGATGGTGTCCCAGCTCTGGCGTTACTATCCCAGTTATTTTGAACATTAGGGTTACCACCAGATTCACGCTGGATAGTCGCCAAAATTTTAGAAACACGGAAGTCGTTCGGCTCGATTCCATTTGCTTTCAAGGCACGAACAACAGATTCACGCCATCTTGAAACACCCGTACCTTGAGGTCCATCTTCACCACCACCGGCTGGACTGAGCAACGGACCAAGGGTTTTCTTAATCCAGTCGAACATGCCACCGACTTGACGTTTAATCAAGGTTTGAAGTGGGCTATTGCGGTCTTTAAGTGGTTTACTATTGTCTTCACCACCTCCACCACTGTCACGCACCCCGAAATCAAGGAACGTAGCAGCGTTAGAGATGTGACGGCCAGCGTATTGGTGATACTGACCATTACCGCCATAGTTGTATTCTTCACCATCGTAAGTGTCACCATGAACGGCAGTTACAAAGTCAACGTGGTTGCTTGATACTGGGCCGCCAGTATAGACCGCTACCGTACCCGGCTTAGGTCTGCTTAAGTGCGGCACGCTGGCAGAAATCCATTGGTTACCATTACCGAGGTGACTAAATAGACTAGGCTTAACACCAAGATTGGCCAAACGGCTGGCAACGAATGACACACACTCACGATAGAAGTAACCCCACGGGTCAGCACCAGCGTCTTTTGCTTTGTCCTTGAAGCGGTAGTCGTCGCCTTTAGCACCCATAGCTACCGTGCCTTCATCCATTGAGGCATTGGCCATAGACCAAAGCTCTTTCCACCAGTTCTTAGCTTCTTCGACTGGTTTCTTATACAGTGCATTACCAAGTGGGTTAAACATACCAGCCAATTTATCAGCATTAGGGCTGAATTTCTTAGCGAGTGATCCCACTGGGTCTTTAACCACATCTCCGACAAACTCAATCATTTTCATGAATTTATCGACACCATTCTTCATGGTATCCCAAACTGAGCCCGCTACGTTGGTAGCAGTGTCCCAGATTTTAGACCAGAAACCAGTACCCTTTGCAAAGGCTCCACGTTCAACACCCATAAGCAGAGCCAATTCACTGGCGTTGATAACTTCCGAACCAGCTGGCAAGAGATACTCAACGTTTCGACCTTGTGGCAAGAATGACTTACCATTAGGAAGAATCACCATTTCTTGGTTGTTGGTTTCTGGGCTGTCGTAACCGTCATTTAGAGTAGCTAACGTAGGTTTAGTGATTGGGTTTCGGTATGAGCTAAACATACCAGTACCACCAGCAAACTTAACTTTCGGGATTTTAGAGATAGCTTCTTTGCTGCCACCAAAATCAGAAATAAGTTTATTGATACCGTCGATACCAGCGTTCGGCAGTGCGATGACAGCATTGATACCGTCTCCGGCAAGTTTCTTCATGCCGTCCCACATTTCGCCAAAGCCTTTTTTGACATTATCCCATGTGTCCTTGAAGAACTTAGCAATGTTGGTTAAAGCATCGGTAATCAGTTTGGTAATATTAACACCGAATTTCTCTTGTGTTAACGCTCCGATTTCATCCCATTTTTTAGATAGGAATTTCTTAGAGTTTTCCCAACCGTCAAACCAGTTCTTATTGATACCTTTGTGGTGTTTGTCGATATCCTTACCAAGAGCAATCATTGCTTCACTAGCATTGCCCTTGATACCTTCCCATGTTTTAGATGCGAACTTCTTGACATTGTCCCACTTATCAGACCAGTCTTTTTTAAGATTAGTCATGTGTTTTGCAACGCCTTTGGCCATATCTTTGACATGGTCCACGGTGCTATCAACAAACTTTTTGAATGGCTTGTTATGCTTGTACATCAACTCAAACCCAGCGACTACTGGATTAGAGATTACAAGCAGTTTCTTAGCAGTGTTTGTGAAGGCTTTGATACCTTTTTCGCCACCAGTGAAGTATGTTTTAGTCTTTTCAAAACCTTTCTTGGTGCTCTTGGTCATTGAGTCCATCGCACCCGTCCAAGTTTTCTTCATGCCATCCCATGTCTTACCGAGCCACTTACCAGCATTAGAAAAACCGTCCTTGATATTTTTAACGATACCATCAACGAATTTCTTGAATTTCTTATTGTGCTTATAGATTAAAGCAAACGCTCCAGCAATAGGATTGGCAATAAATAAAAGGACCTGTTTCCAGTCCTTCTTGAAAAAATCAATGATTTTGCCAAAGATTTCTTTGGTGACTTTGAAGATTTTATCAAAGGCTTTTTTAGCAGCGCTAAACATGCCATCAACAAATTTCTTGAATTTCTTGTTGTGTTTATAGAGTAGCACTAGGGCAGTTACCGCAGTGGCCACCGCTACCGCTATTAAACCGATAGGGTTGGATGCAAGGGCTAGGTTCAATACTTTTTGTGCCGCAGTCATACCGACGGTGGCAGTTCTCCACGCATGAATACCTTTAACCACTGCCGTAATACCCATAGCGACCTTAGAGCCTACAAAATAAGCAGCAAATAAAGAACCGACTGTTTTAATAGCCGTCTTGTGTTCAGCGATACCGCCCAACGCCTTGGACAGTGATGTCACTGGTGACTTAGCCTTCTTACCATTGCCGGTCATGAGGTTGAAAGCACCAGCGACACCTTTAATCATGTCTATGGCAACTTCCCAGACACCACCAGCAAAGTCTTTACCAATACTGAATACTGCTCCTAGACTGTCCTTAACTTCCTTGAAGAAAGCGACAATCTTAGGGGCGTTGTTAGCAATGCTTTGACTAACTTTATCGACAACGTTGTTTAAGCCGTCCATAAAACCGTTGAGCTTATTCGTACCATCACCGAGATTAAAGACCTTAGAAAAGGCATCCATGATAGTGCCTAGACCTTTGGAAACGTGTTCCCCTAAATCCTTGAATTTCGTTTCAGTGTTAGGGTCAGCAACCCAATCCCCAATCTGTTGCAAGAATGGGTTTTTCATTTTGTCGATTGGGTCACGAAACGCCGCAACCACTGCCGGCATACGAGACTGGATTGTTCTTTCAAGACCACCGATAGTAGTCGAGAAGTTAGCCGTCGCATCCTTGTACTTGTCTTGCAACTCGAACAAGGCTTTCTGTGCCATTTCAGAGGTAATCTTACCGTCTTTTTGAAGCTCAGCATATTTTTCCTGAGTCATGTCTGCAATGCCCAATTCTTGTGCAGCAACTTCTTTAAGCTGGTTCTTCATTTCCGGGAAGACATTGATAATAGACATCATGTCTTGCCCTTGGACCTTACCATTGGCAATCATTTGAGCCCACTGGGTTGCGAAATTCTCAACGGCTGCATCGGTTTGACCAAAAGCGTCTTGCAAAGTCAAGATAGCTTGTGTTTGTTGCTTAGTCAACTCGGTATTGTGGGTAACGGCATAGAATTTCTGGTTCATACCGTCAACCATTTCGGTTGAGTTAGCTGCCGCTTGTGCCATTTGGTTGGTCATGTCAACCATCTTCTTACCTTCTTCGGCATTGCCGGTTAAGGTAAGCCAAGTGGCGTTCATGGTTTGTTGATATTTAACATATTCGGCACTTGATTGGGCGATTTCGTCAAACTTGCCCTTGATAGCTCCCAATGCGTTTTGGAAACCGTTACTAATCAAGTTAGCTGCAAACGTAGCTCCGAAGATACCTTTTAAGCGTGAGGTTTTCGTTTCAGTCTCACTGACTTCACTTCCTAAGCGTTTAAAGCTATCCTTTAAGCGTCCAATGAACGTGCTAGAGCGTTGACTTTGTTCAATCTCATCATTCAATCTATCAGCAGCATTACGAGCGTGAGCCAAACTAGTAGCTGTTTCATCCAAGCGTCTACGCTGAACGAGGTATTCTTCAGAGGTTTTACCAGATTGGCGAGCGACACGCTCAAGCATTTCTTTCTGTTTCTCATACTGCTTATTTAAGTTAGTAATCGAACCTTTGTATTGCTTGAGTTGCTCTTGTCTAGCTTCATCTTCCTTACCTTCCGCTTTCAAACGCTTGATATAAGCGTCGGAAGTTTCGTTTTGTAGCTTGTACTCTCTTTGCAATTCAGCAAGCCCAGACCTATGATAGTCCAGACTGTTCTTAGCTTGCCTTTGTTGGTTTTCCAACGATGCCAAGCGGGTAGTAGCTTGGTCAATCTGTTGTTGGTATTTAAGGTACTGTTCAGCGGTTTCAGCGGTACTACCCTTAAGTTGAGACTGCTCTTGTTTCAGTTTCTCAATCTTGTGCTGTTGGTTTTGGATAGCATTGCCCAAACCATCGTACTTAGCTTGTGCTGCTCCCAGATAGTCCCCAGCACTACGCATTTGGCTCTCTTGTGCCTTCCATGCGTTCGTAGAACTATTGACTAACTGAGTTAACCGCTTAATCGAGTTAGCCGCTTGAAGCGTGTCTAAGGCGATTTCCGTGGACATGGTAGCTTGTACTTTTGCCATGTATTATTTTTCCTCCTTTCCTTAAAAATTAGAGTAAAGATGTTGGGTCAACCATCCTATCTTCTTCCTCTTTGGCATTTAAGATTTTCATTAGCTCATAATAGTCAGTGTCGTAATACTGATCTAGTGTCCACCCAAAACCTTGGATTGATTTTTTAGCAATGATTTTTAAATCTTCAATGCGATTTTCTAAATCAAAAATCTGTTCGCCTTTAGATTTTAGTCTTTTGGGTCAATGTCACCAGCAGCATTTTCGAGTTGTTCGTCTGTCAATCCGTACATGTAGCCCACCAATTTTTCAGAGATTTCTTGTGTGCGGACATTATCCAAATCAAGCAATTTATCATAGGCTTCATCATCCAAGTCGAGAATAGCACGGATAAAGCTGAGCATTTCCTTGAGCACAGTATAGCTTGCTTGTGCTTGCTCTTGTGTATCGCTATCTTCCATAGTGTCACTGAGTTTCAACACGGCAAGTTGATACTCGTGCATACGCAAAACGTTACGGTTGCTTGTAGTCACTTTGAAGGCTTTTTTACTGATTTCTGGGATTTGAATAGTTTTGATTTCCATTTATCTTTACTCCTTTAACAAAAATAGAGGTCAGGCCATGAGCCCGACCTCTTGCGAATTATTTAGATTATCCACCGACTACTGGTGTACCAGTGAGAACATATCCACCGAATACTTCTTTGAACATGTTAGCTTTGTCGAAAGTAGATGCTCCAGAATAGTATTTCTTGTAAGGTTCACCGTTGAACGAGATGGCTGACAATGCGTTAAATGTCATATTGTCGTCTTGGCGAGTTTGGGCAGTATCAGTATCTGTTGCAACGTTTTGAGTTGATTCTTGCATAATGCCGTTAGCGAAACCAAAGAAAACTGAGTGTTTGCGGTCAAGTGTTTCAGATTCAATCAATACCGCTGTGTGTGGCTTTTCACCGTCCATCACGTAACCACCCTTGCCGTCTGCTTTGAAACCAAGCATTTTTTGTTTAATTTCAAAATCGAGGTTATTGAAGTCAAACGCCACGGTTGGTGAACCTGGTGCAATCATAACGTCTTGCACTGAGTTGTTCCCAGGGATTTTAGTCGCTTGACCTTCCAAGTTTGAGATGTTAGCGGTACGAGTACCAAGCATGCTTGAATCAACTTCGATTACACCGTCTGTTGAAAGGCCGTCAGCACCTTTAATTAGTTTTTGGGTTTTAGGGTCAACCAAAGCAAGGCGGACCATTTTCAAACCTACAATTGCCATATAGTAATTTCTCCTTTGTTAAATTAATTTATCGAGAGCAACAAAAAAGACCGCCGTAATCTGCAAAGTATCGGGGTCTATACTATGTTCTCTCATGTCTGTAATTGAGTAGTGTTCAGATTTTAGGAATTTCAGTAATTCCATTTCAAAGGCTTCGATATCAAAATCGATATCAGCTTTGTAAAAAATCTGTACCTCTACCCTATCCGTTTTTCCGAAAAAGGTATTATTCCCACTCAAATCAAGGGACGGATTGCTTTCAGTGAGCAAAACGATTGTCTTATCGGTATTTTCTTCGAGCTCTTTAGGCAAGTTGTTTGCATATACTTCGCTTATTTCACCAAATTCTTTGCCGTCAATTAGCTCTTTTAGTTTTACGGTCGCTAACACTTAAATCACTTTCCTCCTTTTCTTCGAATGAGTTTCTCATATTCCTCTTTTTCTGCTAATAGCACCTTTCTTTGAACGGCACTATCGTTTTGGACATTGGTAACGAAATGATCGGCACGGTATTTCTTAGTGCCGTCATTTAATCGTCTGGCATTTTGAGCGTGGTAGTTGTTTTTCCAGCCTACGGTTGCCACACCGTTCTTTCTGCCATCCGCATTCGTGGATTGGACAGATAAACCGTCAGCCATGTGCCCATACTTCAAATGTTTCTTGTTTGAGTAGTGTTTCTCCCTAGTAACTTCTTCCAGTTCCTTTTGAAACACCTTTGCGCCAGCGGTTGTAATTTTGGCTTGTCCCGCTGGTGTCAAATCACCAATGCTGGCGACTGTTTCAAGCCAGCCCTCTAGTGCTTTGTCAAGTCCTACCATAAGCCATCACCCAACTTTCTTATGCTTCCGCAATGTCAGAAAGTCGTAGCGGTTAAGTCCAAAGTTTTCGTTTGGGCTAACACGCACAATATCATACTGAGTGCCATTTAGGACGGCAACTTGACCTTCAATAACTTTAGCGTTATGACGAATAACAATCACTCTTGTATCACTTTCGCCATTTTGTTGGGCCAAATACTCTTGATTGAGTGTGCGAGTGTGTGGCTTATAGTGCAGCGTAAACTGTTTCACAAACTTTGGCACGCTCACACCCGTAAACTTGTTAGGGGTGCTTTGGTATGTGCCAAAATCAGCTTTAAAGCGAAAGTCTGAGGGTAAATATCTAACTTTAGGCATTAGTCACCTCTTTCTTCACTATACGTTGCGTATAAGCCCCTTAATTGCCCGATTATGCTATTTAGAGTTAGGTTAATCGGATAAGTCACCGTGTCGGTTAAAGCCACCCGGTATGTGAAATAAGTGCTTGTGAGGGCAATTACAGCCGTGTCAAATAGAGATTCTACACTGTCAAGGTCGTAGAATTTTTGATCACTACCGACTGCATTGATAATGTACTGTTGAGCCGATTCAATGTAAGCTGGAATGAGTGCAGTGTCGTCTGTCTCATCCAGATTCAAGGTCTGCATGATGGTTTCCTTAGATACACTCATTGCTTACCTCCTAAATTAAGCTCCAGCAGTAAGATTAGCTTTTTGGTCAGCGATAGCTTTGAATGACGCTGGCACAAACGCTTCTTCATCCGTTTTAACAACATCGAAGCGGTCAATAACACGTACTTTAGTCGTGTCAGTTTCAAATGCACCGCCACCGATATTAGTTGAAAGTAGTGACAAGTGTTGACGGTCAAACAATGTTACCGCTTGTTTCAAGTCACCAAAGTAAAGTGGCATAGCTCCACCAGTACCGTTAGCAAGCCAGCGGTCTGAAACTTCTTTAACTGCGAAACCATCGATTGAGTATCCAGTTGGTGATTTCACGTCACGTTCCATGAGGTAATCACCCATTGCGTTCTTAACTTTCTTAAGGGCAGTGAAGCCTGAAGTATTAGTTAAGAAGAATGACGTTTGTTTGATCGCTGGGTCAACTTTAGCTTCGAGGTCGATAATATCATCCCATTTAGCCAATGTTGGTTTAGTTGGGAGTGTTGCAATAACATCCAAGATAGCTTTGTTACGAGTAACAACAACTTTTTTCGCAATCCAACCAGACAACCAAGCAAGAATATTTTCAGCAGAATCAGCAAGCAAGCTGTTAGTTACTGTTGAGATACCAGCATAGCGTTTGATAGCGTAGCGGATAAGAGAAAGTTTAGGATCGTCATTGGCACCGATTTGTCCAGCTTCATCATCGAGTTTAGAAAGACCAGTAATTTCAGCCCATTTTTCGTAAACACGAGAACCAGTAAGAGTAGTTACGTTTTCAACGTTTACATACTCTTGCAATGAGTCATATTGACGAACCAATGTATTGATAGCTGTACGGATATCTTGTGGGATAGTCAAGCCAGCGTCAGCACCAGTCCCGTCTGTTTTAGAATCAAGTAAGTTTTGGTAGCGACCACGAACGAGATTTTTGAAGTCTTTAACAAAATTAGCTTTAACTTCTTCTTCGTTTTCAGTCAAAGGTTGTTTTTCTTCCTCTGACATATTCGCTACTTCGCTAGCACGAGCTTCAGTGTATTGTTCTTTGAACATATCACGCTTCATTTTCGCAGTGTCACGCTCGTTTTTGATTGCTTGCAATTCTTCAGCGGTTACTGAATCATCAAGCATAGCTACGTTAAGTTTTTCATTCAAGTTTTCGACCTTATCGCCTTGAGCAACCCAAAGGTCATGCAATTCGTTTGATGTTTTCATCAATCATCTTCCTTTCATTTTTCAAGTAAAATAGCCAATTTCTGCTCACGCAAAGTATTGGTTTTAGGTGTCGCAATCATATTCTTAAATTTAGTGATTGCTGATTTGCTTGGTAGTTGATGTACGGCATTGGTAACCATGATTTCTTCTTCATCATCATTGAAGAACATGATTTCATCCGCAAAACCTTTATCAACGGCAGTTTTAGCATTAAGCCATGTTTCTTTAGCCATGAGATCAAGTAACTCTGGTTGTTTAAGGCCAGTCTTCATTTCGTAGGCCAAAGCGATAGATTCATCAATGCTATTAAGCACCGCTGATTGGTGCTCTAGGTCGTCCGCATTACTATGTCCAGGGTCTACCGAAGCTTTATGAATCATCATTTGACTTGTTGGGGACATCCTAACAACGTTCCCAGCCATAGAAATAACACTCGCAGCACTAGCTGCAAGCCCTTGCACATTAACCACAATACGTTTGCCACTAGCTTTAAGCATTGTATAGATTTCGCTCGCTGCAAACACATCACCACCATTTGAAGCAATATTAAGCGTGATTTCTTCATCTTCGTCATTTTCGATAGCATCTTGCACCATTTTTGGATAAGTACATGTCATTCCAAAGAAATCATAAAACGCTACTAAATCATTGCTTGCAATATCGCCTTTAATGTCAATCTTGCCCATTTGTCTCACCTCCTTTCAATGTGGTACGGTTAGGGTTCTTACCCTCTGGCAACTCTTTAGGTAAAATCTCAGCTTGTTGCAAAATATACAAGCCTTGATTCTGTGCGAGCGTGCCACTTTTAACCATGCTATTGATACGGCTGATATAATTAGCACCAGTCGGGTCAACCGCTGGGAAAATATCCGCATCCACATCGCATGAAAGTTTTTGAGACAATTCACTAAGAAACGGTCTTAAGTAGCGTGCGACTGCTTTAGAGTACACATTTGAGCTCATTTCTAGTGATGATTGTTGGTCACCTTGCCCACCGACAACGTTCTCTGGGATACCGTAGACCTTTGCAAATTGTCCGGTCGTCCAGTCCGCTTGCTTAAGTAGTTGGGCCACGTTGGACTTGATTTCAAGAGGCGTGAAATCCTCTAAATCATCCAGTACCAACGGACCGCCTTGCATTTGCTTCATCGCTTGTCGTGAGCGTGAGACCTTAGTCTTGAAATCGAGCAAGCCACCGCCTTTAATTTTTAAAATACCATTGGCGTTTAGGGCATTCTTAAGTGAGTTAAGCGTTAGCTTATCACTAGCTTTTTGAATATCCAATTCTCTACCTAGAGCCATCAACGGGCTTACGCTTGTCAAACCACCATCTACAGATAGCAGTCTGAAGTGTAAGATGTCGCTTTGTGGTACGTGCTGTTTAGGCGGAATGCGTGGATCATCAAACGTGATGTTGTAATAAAGTCCATTCTGATTATCCAATCGGTTGAAAGAGACTTGAGATGGTCTTAAATACTCCCACTTCATATCACGCCCGTTATCATTACGCCATCGATATGCAAAGGCTTCTCCGCCCAATAGCATTTGAGCAAAGATAGATTGGTAAAAGTTAAAGCGATTTGCGTTGTTAGACGGGTTATCCACGATACCTTGCATTTGTTTTCGGCTAGTCGTTAGCTTAGCAGTCGCAAGGTCGTTAGATAGCTGACTGATAATAGAGAATAGGTCCGAGTTTTTTAGAGCGGTTTCGGCTGATACCCACTCACTACCATTCAAGGTAGCTAAAAACTCTGGATCAGTGATATCAAAAAAGCCCCCTTGGTTGCTCGGTGGGCTTTCGGTTGCTAAATTAAATATCGGCAATTATTATCACCTCCTTTCTAGCCTTTTTTAGCGGCTAGCTCACTAATCAACCCTGCTAGTACGAATGTAATGGTCATGCTAATGCCAAACCATACATATCCGAGGTTGTAAGTCGTTAAATTTAGCGAAATCGCAGCTAAAATGAACATAAGAATGTCAAAAATAGCCCAAATTGCCTTAAAAAACTTCAAAATCATGTATTAATACTCCTCTAATAGCCCACTATCTGGGTTTTTCAGCCAATTTAAAACGGCCTCTTGACTCATGTGTTCGACCTTCCACGTTGGGTTGTTAGTAATAGCGTAGTCTTCAAACGCATACATACCATCATAAAATGCGTCGATAAGAGCGTCCACAACGTCGATTTTATAGGTCGATTTCATTTTATCGACTTGAATACCGATGTTATCCTCTTTAATCACCGCATTTATCAAGGCTTTTCGCATAATCTCATCATCAAGGCGAGTGATATTGCCTTCGATAAATAGCGTTTGAAGGAATTTTGTTGGATCTTTTAGTTCGCTTGTCCGCTGTCTAATCGGCATGAGTGGGAAACTAGTGTTAGATTCCAAAGCCTTGATAATCTTAGAGACTCCCATCGCATCGTAGCCAAAGAAAACCACATCAAGCTGATTATCTTCCACATACTCACAAAACCAACGGTACACTTCCTCTGGATTGATTAGTCCTTGTGGATGGCTTGTAATTGTACAAAAACCTTTTTTCTCAAGCTCACGATAATTGACGCCATCTTGTTTTTCTTTGGCTTCAAGTGAGCCTGCTTGTTGCCACGGAATGAAACTATGCTGTTCTATATGCCATTTTTGGCTACCGTCTGCCCCTAGATAAGGATAGACAAAGCCAATTGCGGTGTTGTCGCTAAACATTGAGGCATCAAGCCCAACATAAGCACGTCTGCCACGTATATCAAAATCAGAAATGACCGAGCGCTCGATGTCTTCCAGCTTTAAGAAGCTGTTTTCATCTTGTTCGCCCCAAAGGTTCATATTCTTGATTATAAAATCGTTGATATTTCCAGATAAAAGGTCAGCGTCTCTCTTATCCATAAGACCTTTTAAAAGCGTATCGTGTTCGCTTTCAAGGTCTAATAAGGGGTTCGACTTGCTCCATGTTTCAGGCATATAAATCTCATCTATGCTATCCTGCGACCAAACGAGGCACAATTGAGTATCACCAGCCCTGTCGTCACGCTCCATAATCCCTTGCATCATCCGTTCATCGTGTCTTAATGGCGAAGTGGGGTTTGGATAGGCAGTGGAAATTTGAATAAATTGTCGGTTTGGAATTTTAACCTGCCCAGAAACGATTTTAGAAATGCTCGTTCGGTCTTTCAAATCACCCGACTCATCCATAATCGCATTGGTCAAGTAAAGTGGAATCCATCATAGTTACCGCTTTCGGAAGATATAGCCCTTAAAACGTTGTTATTCGTTCTCATAATGACTTGTTCTGACTGGATAGATAAGTCCAACTCTTCAGCTAGAGACTTAAAAGGTTCTTTGGTGATTATCTGTTTAAGCATATTCTTAATATAGCCCATGAGCTTCATGGTCTGCTTAAAGTTGATTGAGCTTACCAAATAGTCTTGGTTAGACAGTCCGAGGCTTTCAAAAAGGAATGAGAAGCACATAGAAATAGCTTGTATGTATGTTTTCCCTTGACTACGACCAACAGATACAATGACCTGTGAAAAACGTTTGCCACCCGTTTCATTGCGCCAGCCAAAAGATTGACTAAGTAAAAATTCTTGCCACCCCATAAGTGCTGTAGGCTCACCAGTATCCACATTGGGACAGATTTTAGCGAACTTCAAGACCTTGCCGGCTTCAGCTAAATCATAGTGGTAAGGAAAATCAGGCTTCCCTTGATGTCTTAAATCCCGCAAATGCCGTAAGCAAGCAAGTTGCATCATGTAACCAGCTTGTGTTTTCCCATTCATCACCTCAAAAGCGTATTTAGTCCCTGGGTCTTGATATTTTTCTCTAACTTCCGAAAAGTCGCTGTCTTGATATATCTTTGTTATTGTTTTATTCGTTATTTGTTTAGTTTCCACTTTTTAAATCACCCCCCTTCTAATAAAAAGAGATGGGGAAATAAATTCCTCATCTTTTTAACTGTTTAAAAAGTCCTGCATCATTTCAGCAGTCGATTTTTCAGGTTTGCTACTATCAGCAATCGTCAGCAACTCTGCCCTGCCTTTTGGCGTAAGACCTAGTTGCATGGCTATCTGATTCAGCGTAGTTGTTGCATCCTTCATCGTTGCAACCGCTGGATTCTTTTTAAAGCCAAGCGACTGCTCGCCTAAAATCTCACCGCTTCCCTGCGCCTGTACAAGCTTTTTGATTTCCTGCTGGATGCCGTTTAGCTTGATATCTTCATAAGCCAGCTTGTAAATTTCGTAGTTAGTGCAGTAGGATTCCACCAAGAATGTATCTATGCGCTCGACCTTGCCTGTTCCTTCTAAAAACGGAACGACTTTGCGCCAAACCTCCCTAGCTACCTGTCCTAGATAGTTTGGTGGGTCACTCGGTAAACGCCCTTTATTTTGTTTATAAAATGGATTTTTAACCAAGTTCGCCTCACCTCCTTCTAGTTCATTTTGACATCCTTTAAAAATCTGAAAAATTGGTCTGCGACATAAAAGAACA
>OGIO01000583.1_pt1 | contig 41695 bp, 36 predicted proteins | sample 1571841 | NCBI WGS metagenome assembly OGIO01 (sample SAMEA2582111, study PRJEB24529) | metagenome | biome: Human gut stool | place: China | collected 2011
CATTATAGCACATTTGCTTTATTTAATAGCGTTATATCGCGAACGTTATACTAGGAGAACGACTCATGCCACGTTCGCAACTCGACATTGAAGTCATGCCGAACAGCAAGAAAGCATGGGCCTTGATCGCGGGTCCCGTGTTGGCCTTTCTTACGTATTGGCTCATGCCCGACCAGTTCGTCAACGCCTCGGGCGAGACGGTCGCCTTCGCGCACGCCGGCAAGGCCTGCGCCGCCGTGACGGTCCTCATGGCCGTCTGGTGGTTTACCGAAGCGCTTCCGATCGCCGTGACGGCGATGCTGCCGCTCGTGCTCTATCCGATTCTGGAAATCGCGACGGCGGGGGCAACGATGAAGCACTATGCCTCGGGAACGATTTTCCTCTTCCTCGGGGGCTTCCTCCTTGCCGCGGCCATTCACCGCTGGCGCCTCGACCGACGGATCGCGCTCTACACGATTTCGCTCTTCGGCACGAAGCCCAATCAAATGGTTCTCGGCCTGATGCTCTCGACCGCCTTCATCTCGGCCTGGGTGTCGAACACCGCCACCGCCGCCATGATGGTTCCGATCGCCATCGCCGTGATCGGGGTCGTGCGCTCGACGCAGAATTCGGAAACGCCCTCGAAGGACGAAAACAACTTCGCGATCGCCGTGCTTCTCGCGATCGCCTACGCGGCCTCGATCGGCGGTCTCGCGACCCTCGTGGGTTCACCCCCGAACGGCATCTTCGCGCGCTTCGTGGAAGACCGCTACGGCGAACCCGTCTCCTTCCTCGCCTGGATGCGCGTCTCGCTTCCCGTGACGCTCCTGCTCCTTCCGGCCACCTACTTCGTTCTCACGAAGCTCCTTTTCCGCACGAAGCTCACCGGCATTCCGGGCGGCAAGGAATGGGTGAAGAACGAAATCGCCAAGCTCGGCCCCATGTCGGCGGGCGAAAAGGTCGTCCTCGTGGTCTTCGCCCTTGCGGCCGTCCTCTGGATGTGCGGTCCCTTGGTGCGCGGCTTTGAAATCGACGGCGTCCGTCCCTTCAAGGCCCTCTCCGACGAAGCGATCGCCATGGGCGCGGGGCTCATCCTCTTCATGATCCCGATCGACGTCAAGCGCGGCGTGCACGCCCTCGACTGGGATTCGACGAAGGACGTCGTCGCCTGGGACGTGCTCCTGCTCTTCGGCGGAGGCCTCACGATGGCGGCGGCCATTCAGGCCACGGGTCTTGCCGACCTCATCGGCGCGCAGGCCTCGGTCTTCGCGGGCGCGAGCCGCTTCTCGATGATGCTCGGCGTCTCGGCGCTCACGACCTTCGCCTCGGAAGTCACCTCGAATACGGCGCTCGCCGCCACCATCATGCCGCTCATCGCGGCGGTGTGCGACACGCTCAAGATCAGTGCGGAAGGTCCTCTTTTCGCGACCGTGATCGGCGCGTCGGCCGCCTTCATGATGCCGGTGGGTACGCCTCCAAACGCCATCGTCTTCGGGACCGGGCGCCTCAAGATCTCGGACATGATCAAGGCGGGTTTCATCCTCAATATCTTCGCCATCTTCATCGGCGTGGGCTGCTCCTACTTCCTCGGAAACGGCATCCTCCCCGTCTGACCTTCGACGAACTCCTCTTCCGGCGGGACGGTGTCTTCGGGCGCCGTCCCGTTTCTTCTCGGCGGCCCCGCTCTGCCGCTTGGCTCCGATGGGCTATCATTGAGACACTTTCTTAACCAGGCACCATTCCATGGCCAAGATCACGATCAAAACACCCGAAGACATCGAGGGACTCCGCCTCGCCGGACGCCTCGCTTCGGAACTTCTCGACTACATCACGCCCTTCGTGAAGCCCGGCGTCACGACGGGCGAGCTCGACGAACTCCTGCACGACTACACCGTGAACGTGCAGCAGTGCATCCCGGCGTGCCTCGGCTATCAGCCGCCCGGCATGACGCCCTACCCCGCCACGAGCTGCATCTCGATCAACCACGTCGTCTGCCACGGCATTCCTTCGAAGACGAAGAAACTGAAGCAGGGCGACATCGTCAACATCGACGTCACGAGCATCAAGAACGGCTACCACGGCGACACCTCCCGCATGTTCGTGGTCGGCAAGCCCACGATCGCCGGTCACCGCCTCGTCGAACTCGCCTTCGAGACGATGTGGGCCGGCATCGCCGCCGTGCGCCCGGGCGGCCACTTCAACGACATCGGCGTCGCCTGCGAAGAGTACGTGCGAAAGAACGGCGTCTCGGTCGTTCACGACTACGGCGGACACGGGATCGGGAAGAAATTCCACGAAGAACCTTTCGTCTACCACTACGACACGCACAAACCCGGTCCCGAACTGCTTCCGGGCATGGTCTTTACGGTCGAACCCATGGTGAACGCCGGCCGCTACGGCGTCACGATGTTGGGCGACGGCTGGACCGTCGTGACGAAGGACCGGTCGCTCTCCGCCCAGTGGGAGCACATGGTCGTCGTCACCGAAACGGGCTACGACGTCCTCACGGTGAGCGCGGGCACGCGCGAACCGCCCGCCTTTGTGAAGGGTTGGAAGAAGCCCGAAAACCTCTAACGGTCAATCCGGTCAGACAGTCCGCAGAGGGCTCCGATTCGTCGGGGCCCTTTTTCGTGAAGCATTCGCGTTTCACACTCGGAACGCCCCCAAACCTCTCGGAAAGATCAAGCACATGCATGCCGAACCTTCCTTTCACCTTCCTTCACTATCTGATCGTCGAAATTAGAAGACCCGCCTCCCCCGAAAAGGAAGCGGGTCTTGTGCGTGTGAATCGCTCTCAAACTCGACGTACCGACGGCCTGAGAGTTCCGGAATGGATCACGCTACTGCGGCAACGCGAGAATCAGAACTTCGCATTGAACTTCATGGCGAAGTAACGACCCGGTTCGTAGAGCGAGCCGCTCTTCGTGTACTTCTTGTCGAAGATGTTGTAGAAGCCAGCGTCCAGGGCGTACGAGTCATCCTTGCCGAAGCTCACGCCGCCCGTCAGGTTAAAGGTCGTCGCGCCGCCGATGTGGGTGATTTCCTCGTCCGTCGGATCCAGATTGGAGGAGTCCGAAGCGCTCATCACGTCGGCATAGGCGTCGGTGCGGATGTGAAGACCGTTCCACTCGGGGGTCCACTTGACGCCGAGACGGGAGGTGATTTCCGGCGTGCCGCTGTCGTAGGTCGAGACGCCGTTCTGCTCGAACTTGCGGCGCATCAACGTCAGATTCACATAGGGTTCCAGATCGTAGGGAAGCGCATACGAGAACGTCGTTTCCAACCCGTAGGTCGTGGCTTCGCCCACATTCATGAAGCGCGTCCACGAGGAATACCCCGGTCGATTTCCGAGCGAAACGTCCGTGATGTAGTCGTCCGCCATGTTGTAGAAGACCGCGGCGTCCAGGGAGGCACGATCCGATTCCCATCGCACGCCGATTTCAAAGTTGTCCGAGGTTTCGGGCTTCAAATCCGGATTGGCTTCGGCGATGCCGCCGCCCATTTCCGTCGTGATGTAGAGCTCCTGCATGGTCGGATAGCGGTAGCCCTGTGCCCAGCTGGCACGCAGAGCGACGTCGTCCAGTACGCGCCAGACGGCACCGAGATTGAAGACGGCATGCCCGTCGCTGGCATCGTTCTCAGTTTCGTGGGGCACGCCGCGTTTCTGCCCCTTCGTAGTTGCCTCACCGCTCACCCACGTGTAGCGAACGCCGTAGTTGAGGGTGAACTCGTCCGTCACGGGAGACTCGGCGGAAGCGTAGACAGAGTGCGTTTCTTGCTTGGCGTCGTACGATTCACGGGTGTCCATCATTCCTCCGGCCATGGTGAACCGAGACTTCGCATCCAGATCGTCATGCGAATATTCGTAACCCGCCACGAGATAATGTTCGCCCAACTGCCAGTCGGACTGCACGGAGACCCCGGTTTGTCGCAGATCATTGTCCGCCCAATTCTGCATGTAGAGTGGCATCCCGGCCGGTTGGACAAGATTTTCCATCTGCTTCGTGGTCTTTTGGTAGAAGGTGTCCACGCGTAGACGAACCAGATTGTCCGTCAGATTTTTCATGTCGACGAACAAGGCGCCCTTGGAGCGCTTCCACTCGGGAATGTCCACGTAGAAGTTCTGCATTTCACCCTTGAGAACTCCAATCTGGTTGGCCGACTTGGATTCGAGGTCGAAGGTGTCGAAGGAGCCGCCGACCTGGATGTTTTCGTTGATGTCGTAGGCGAGGAAGAGCGAACCCGAGCGGCTCGTAAATTCCGTGTTCTCCACCTTGCCGACCGGCGTGTCGAGCTCACCGAAGTCTTCCACGGAACCGTTGATGCGGTAGGACCACCCGTTGACGTGACCGGCCACGCCGCCCGCGAGCGTCTTGCCCGAAGCCGACGTGTCCAAACCGCCCGTCACATAGCCTTCGAAGGGCTTGCGGCCGCCCTTCTTCGTGATGATGTTGACCGCGCCGCCGATGGCGTCGGAACCGTAGAGCACGGAGGCCGGTCCCTTGATGACTTCAATGCGTTCGATCTGCGAGGGATCCACCAGAATCGGCGTACCCGACATGGACTTGTGTTCGGACACCTTCTGGCCGTCAATCATGACCAAAGTGCGGAACGTGCTTTCGCCGCGGATCTGAATGCGCTTCAGACCCTGACTGCCGTCGTTTTGGACTTCGACGCCCGGGATTGAATCCAAGTAGTCGGCAATGGTCTTTCCCGATTCGCGCTCAATGTCTTCCGACGTCATGACCGAAACGGACATCGGCACGTCCAAGAGTTCCTGTTCGACGCGCGAAGCGGTGACGTGAACGGTTTCGGTCTGAACGACGTCTTCCGCGGAAACAGCTCCGGCGGAGAGAGCGAGGGCAATGGCGGCGGCAACGCCGCTGAGGGCATGAGTGTTTTTCATAGTCGAGATAAAGTGCTTCGTTGTTATTGCGAACGAGAATGGTTCGCATTAGCGATTACGCAACTTTATCAGAAAAATAAAAGAGATGCATCATGCCTCGTTGCCGATTTTCGTCTTTCGCTCGACCAAAACGAATCGTTCCGCATGCGTCGGATATTCGGGACCGAACGGATGGAGCCCAACGCAAGGCTTCCCTATACTTTCGAAAGCCTTCTCTCTTTCTCTCCTCTCTTCGCCATGCGCCAGATCTTCACGTCGCTTCCCTATGTGCTTCCCGCCGATCCTCCCGAAATCGCCGCGCTGTACCGAGCGCAGGGGACGGAACGAAGCGTGAAGAAGGGCGAAACCCTGAAGCGCGGCGGCGAAGACGCCAAACTCTTCTTCATCACGGAGGGACTCGCCGCCTACTTCATCGCCGAAGAACTCACGGGGCGTCCCAAGGTGCTCGCGCTCCTTCCGCCCGGACGCGCCGCGGGCGACCTCACGGCCGCGATCGAGAACCGCTGCAACGTGCACACGAAGATGATCACCGACGGGAAGGTCCTCGTTTTGCCCGCCTCGATTCTGACGGAAGCTTTGCGTTGCGAAGGGGGCTTCGCGGAAGTGCTCGTGCGAAGCGTAATCGCCAAGGAGGAGTGTCACATCGAAGGCATGGTCGCGAACTTTACGCTCCCGCCCGAACAGCGCCTCAAGGTCTTTTTTCAGTCGGCCCTCACGCACGAAGGCGGCTGCGTCGAGGGCGAAGCCTGGTGGCGGATCCCCTATCGGCTCTCTGCGGAACTGTTGGGCGAAATCGTGAACCTCAACCGCGTGAGCGTCGCGAAGATTCTGAGCGGTTGGTTCCGCGAGGGGCTCGCCAAGCGCGAGGGAACGGACCTTTTCGTGTGCCCCGCCCTCTTTGACGACGTCTACGACTGGCTCGCGAGAAACGAGCGCGCCGCGAAGCCCGTCTGGCCGCAGCCCTCGAGAAACGACGACTGACGGCACGAAAAATGGGCCGGCTCACCAGTGTGAAAACCGACCCATTCGACAATGTCGACCGGACGGAAATCCGGTCGACCGAGCGTCTATCACTTCAGCGTCTTGATGTACTCTTCCGCCGAATCGACCGCGATGCGGCCCGAGTTCACCGCGAAGCCCACGGTGGAACCGGCCATCAGGAGGTCGTAGCTGTCGCCGTACATGCCGCCCACGTCGTTGCCCGCAGCGAAGAGACCCGGAATCGGTTCTTCGTCGGGCGTCACGACTTCAAAGCGTTCGTTCGCCTTGATGCCGCCCAACGTGCCGAGCGTGCTCGCCACGGACTTGATCGCGTAGAAGGGACCCGTCTTCACTTCGCGCAGATACTGCGGATCCTTCGCGAATTCTTCGTCGTGACGCACGGCGCAGAAGCCGTTGTAGGCTTCGACCGTCTTCTTGAGCTTGTCGGCGTTCATGCCGGTCGCCTTGGCGAGACCGTCAAGCGTGTCGGCCTTGAAGGCCCAGCCGGCCTTGACGGCGGCGTCCCATTCCTTGTCGAAGTTCGTAAGCTTCGTGCCGACCGGAACCATGACGCCGACGCCCAGGTCAATGCCCGCGTCCTTCACCATATGGTCGAGCGTCGCCTGGTCATAGACGACGAACATCGTGCCGCCGATGCGTTCGAGGGCGTTGCCGGCAAACGGCCATTCGAGCATGATCTTTTCGTCGCAGAAGCGTTCGCCCTTCGGCGTGAGCCAGAGGTGCGGCTGCTTGGCGGTGGCGCTCACGTGATTGGTCGTGCCCACGCCGCGCGGACCCGGACGATAGGAGGCCTGCACTTCGGTGCCTTCCTTGCCGGCGCCCACGGCCCAGGCCATGCGGATGCCGTCGCCCGTCTTACCCGTCTGGGCGAGACCGTCGGCGTTCGGGAAGCGGAGGTATTCCTTGGCCATTTCCTTGTTGGCGAAGAACCCGCCCGTGGCGATGATCGTGGCCTTGGCGTGAATCGTGATCTTGTCGCCCGCCTTGTTCGTGGCTTCCACGCCCACGACGCGGCCGTTTTCCGTCAGAAGCTTTTCACCCCAGGTGTTGAGAAGAAGCTTCTGGCCCTTTTCCTTGTACTTCTTCTGGAAGAGGTTGATCCAGCCCGCACCGCGGCCTTCGTAGATGTGCCAGGTGTAGAGGCCGTTCGGATAGTTCGAGAAGAGCTTTTCGAACTTCACGCCGTTTTTCATCATCCAGTCGATGGTATCGGCCGACTTGTTGACGAAGGCGCGAACCATCTTGGCATTGCCGCGCCAGTGACCGTAGTTCATGATCTTCTGGAAGGCTTCGTCCTTCGTGAGACCGTAGTTCCAGTCGCGCTGCATCTTGCTTTCGACGGCAAAGATGCCTTCGGAGAACTGGCCCGTGCCGCCCGGCATGGCGGCCTTTTCGAGCGTGATCACGTTGAAGTCCTTTTCGGCGGCGGCCCAGGCGGCGGCCGTACCCGAGGCGCCGGCACCGATCACGACGATATCGGTCTTGTATTCTTGATCGGCGGCCCAGACGGGCGACATGGCGAGCGCCACGGCCACAGCGGTGAGCGTCAGATGCATTTTGCTCATAGTGAACTCCTTTCAGCATTGAGAAGAGCGGTTTGGTTCGATCGTGAGTATCGAACCCCTCGACCCTCCTGTCTGTAGCCGCGACTACACTCGCGGGTTTGTCCCGATTTGCCGTAAAAAGGATGCAGGAATTCTTTTACATTCCGTGCATTCCCTTGCGGATCCTTCCACTCACCTACTCCCTGCACCCTATGCGTTTTCTTTTAGGGAGAAGTTCCGAAGCGCTTGAAGAAGGCGTTTTCTAGAATTTCTCTTGCACAAGGACACCCTGCACCATCCATCAAAGGAGAAAGAACATGCGCATGGGAACCAAACGACTCGCCGCTCTGGCGGTATCCGCCGCCCTCTGCGGCAGCGCCTTCGCCGCCATGACCGACGGCACCTACACGGGCGAAGGCAAGGGCCGCAACGGCACGATCACGGTGGAAGTCACCGTCAAGGCCGGCAAGCTCGACGCCGTCAAGGTGGTGAAGCACACCGAAACGGTCGGCATTTCCGACGCCGCCGTCGCCGACTTCCCGAAGGCGATCGTCGCGGCGCAGAGCACCGCGGTCGACGCCGTGGCGGGCGCCACGATGACGTCGGAAGGCATCCGTCAGGCCGTCGCCCAGGCGATACAGAAGGCGGGCGGTGATCCCGCTCAGTTCGCCGCCGCGGTCGTGAAGAAGAAGGCCGCCAAGAAGCTCGTCAAGGAAAACGCCGACATCGTCGTGGTCGGCGCGGGCGGCTCGGGCATCTCCGCCGCCGTCAAGGCCGAAACGCTCGGCGCGAACGTGATCCTGATCGAAAAGATGCCGGTAATCGGCGGCGCCACGGCTCTCAATGCCGGCACCCTCATCGCCACGGGCTCGAAGTATCAGCGCGAAGTCATGAAGGAAACGAAGGACTCGCCCGAACTCGCCTACAAGGACATCTTCACGGTCGGCAAGAACCGCAACGATCCGACGCTCGTCAAGATGGTGACGGAACGCGTGGGCGGCGTTGTCGACTGGCTCATCTACGACATGAAGATCCCGTACGGGCCCGCTGCGACGCAGTATCCCGACCACTCCGCCAACCGTCAGCTCGGCGTGACGGGGCGCTCGGTCAACTACCTCAACCTCATGCGCGAGAAGTTCCTCGGCATGGGCGGGAAGTTGATGCTCCAGACGCGCGCCCAGGAACTCATCCGTGACGACGCGGGCAAGGTCGTCGGCGTCCGCGCGACGGACAAGGACGGCAACACGGTCGAACTCACCTCGAAGGCCGTCATTCTCGCCTCGGGCGGCTACGGCGCCGTGAAGTCGATGCTCCCGAAGGAAATGAGCAACTACGTCTTCTACGGTCTCGACAGCGAAACGGGCGACGGCTACAAGATGGCCACCGCCATCGGCGCGGGCACGATCAACCTCGACCTCGTCAAGATGTATCCGCAGGGCGTCGAAACGGTTCCGGGCCACGGCCTCGCCGCCACGGCTTCCTCCACAGACACCATGAAGAAGTCCGGCGCCATCTACGTCAACAAGCTCGGCCAGCGCTACGTCGACGAAAACGCGGCGCTCGGCGTCCTGACCGACAAGACGGTCGCCCAGCCCGACCACATCGCCTACATCGTGATGGACGCGAAGGCCTGGAAGGAATACGTCAGAAAGTCTCTTGAAGACAAGCTCGTTCCGAACGAAGAAACGCTCATGACGTGGACGAAGATCGTCAACAACGGCCGTCCCGTGATGGCCGTCTCCGACAATCTCGCCGACGCCGCCAAGACCATGGGCGTCGACCCCGAAGGTCTTGCGAAGACCGTCGCGCACTGGAACGACATGGTCAAGGCCGGCGAAGACAAGGACTTCCACCGCAAGATCACGGGCGGTCTGGGTGAAGGCCCCTACTACATCGTCGAACAGAAGGTCCGTTATCAGACGACCCTGGGCGGCCTCAAGGCCGACGCCGACCTGCGCATTCTCGACAAGTCCGGCAAGCCCATCCCGGGTCTCTTCGGTGCGGGCTGCGTCGTGGGCGGCGCCAACGGTGCCGACAGCTTGACTGCAATGATGAACTCCTGGGCCATCGTCTCGGGCGTCGTCTCTGCGGAAAGCGCCGTCAAGTCGATCAAGTAAGACTCTGACTTTCGGCAACCACCGGAAACCGCGTTTCCTCTTCGGAGGGGACGCGGTTTTTCTTGCTTGGAGCCGGGAATCATCCCGTGCGAGAATGGACGGCAACGCATTGTCTTCCAGGGAGACCTTTCATGACCTCGCTTCTCGGCCTCGCGCTCACCGACCCGAACGTTCCGACACCCTCCTTCGTGATCGAAGAGGCACGCCTTGAAAAGAACCTTCGCCGCGCGCTCGACCAAGCCCGACGCCTCGGCGTGCGGTTGCGCCCGCACCTCAAGACCCACAAGTCGATCGGGATCGCTTTGCGTCAGATGGAGGCGCCGCAGGGACCCGCCTGCGTCTCGACGCTTCTTGAAGCCGAATACTTCTTCTCGCACGGCGTCACGGACCTTCTCTACGCCGTCGGGATCGCCCCTCAGAAGCTTCCCCAAGTCGCCTCGCTACGTGAACGCGGGTGCGACCTCAAGATCATTCTCGACAACGCCGCCGCGGCGGACGCCGTTTCGGACTTCTGTCGGGAACACGGCGTGTCGATTCCGGTTCTCCTCGAAGTGGACGTCGACGGCCACCGTTCGGGGCTCGCTCCCGAGTCCGCGGAACTTCTGACCGTAGCCGAACACCTTCGGGACGGCGCTCGACTTGTCGGCGTTCTCACGCACGCGGGCGCGAGCTACGACGAACCCGACCTCGAGCACGTCCGTCTCGCGGCCGAACGCGAGCGCGACGGGATCGTCCTCGCCGCCCGACGGCTGCGCGAAGCGGGTCACCAGATCGACATCGTGTCGGTCGGCTCCACGCCGACCGTGCTGACGGCCGAGGACGAAACGGGCGTCACCGAAGTGCGCTGCGGCGTCTATTCGCTCTTTGCCCTCTTCATGACGAACGTGGGCGTCGCGACGGTCGACGACATCGCGGGCTCGGTTCTTGCGACCGTGATCGGACATCAGCCCGCGAAGGGCCAGGTGATCGTCGACGCAGGCTGGATGGCGATGTCGCGCGACCGCGGCACAGCTCGTCAGAAACGTGACTACGGCTACGGACTCGTCTGCGGCGTTGACGGAACGCCGCTTCGCGGCGGCACCGTCCTCATGAAGGGCGCGAATCAGGAGCACGGGATCATCGAGGCGACGGAGGACCCCGCCCTTCGTCCCGAAGACTTTCCCGTCGGAACGAGGCTTCGGATTCTCCCGAACCACGCCTGTCCCGCGGCGGCGCCCTACGAGAAACTTCTTCTCGTGCGCAACGGAAAAGTGGTCGAAGAACTTCCGCACGTTCGGGGCTGGTAAGAAAGAAACGGCCTCTTCTCCTTTTCCCGAAGCGGCCGCTCACTCTTTTTCGTAGGTTTTCCGTCTCAGTTTCGGATCCTCCACCCGCGGGTGAGCAGCATCACCGCAACCGCCGTAACGGCAAGCGCCGTCACCCCCGTCACGGCGAGGCTCGCCCAGGGATCCGTGTCGCCGCGGCCGAAAAAGCCCTGACGAAAGCCGTCGACAAGATAGAAGAAGGGATTGAAGCGGCTGATTTCCCGCCAGGCGGGCGGAAGCGAATCCACCGAGTAGAAAACACCCGAGAGGAAGGTGAGCGGCATCACGACGAAATTCTGCACCGCTCCCATCTGGTCGTACTTTTCCGCCCAAAGGGCCGTGATGAGCCCGAGCGACGCCATGATCGCGGCGCCGAAGAAGGCGAACGCAATGAGGAGGAAAGGCTCGCGCACGGGCGGCATCGCCCACCAGGCGCAGACGACGTAGAGCCCCGCCCCCACGAGAAAACTCCGCACGAAGCTAGCCCCGATGTAGGCGGCCGCCATCTGCGGCCCCGGGATCGCGGGCATCAGCACGAAGACCAAGTGCCCGGCGATCTTCGCCTGAATGAGGGACGAGGCCGTGTTCGCGAAGGCGTTCTGCAGGACCGACATCATGATGAGACCCGGCACGATGAAGGCCGTGTAGCTCACGCCCTCATAGACGGGCAAATGTTTGGAAAGCGCCTCGCCGAAGACGACGAGATAGAGAAACCCCGTCAGAACGGGCGCGAGAATCGTATGAAGTCCCACCTTCCAGAAACGGTGCACTTCTTTCCAAAAAAGGGTTCGAAAGGGAATCCACATCACTTCGTTCCTGCGGTCACGGCCAAAAATACGTCTTCGAGGTCGGGCTGTCCGAGCGTGAGGTTTTCCGCCCGAAGGCCCGCGTCGTGGAGCGCTCCGAGAAGTTGCCGCACGTCCTCGGCGTCGCCCGCGCGCAGAACGATGTCGGCGCCGTGCCGGCGCAGCACGCGCTCGGCAAGTCCTGAGGGGAGTTCCCCGCCCTCGAGGCGGCAGCGAAGCACGCGCCCTTCAAAGCGCGCGAGCAGCTTTTCCGTCGCGTCGAGCGCCGCGATGCGGCCTTCCTTCAGGATCGCGACACGCCGGCACAAGGCCTGCGCTTCGGCGAGATAGTGGGTCGTGAGAACGATCGTGTGGCCCTTCTTGTGAAGACCACCGATGAAGGTCCAGAGATTTTCGCGAAGTTCCACGTCCACCCCGGCCGTCGGTTCGTCGAGCACGATGACGGGAGGCTTGTGGACGAGCGCCTGCGCAACGAGCACGCGGCGCTTCATGCCGCCCGAGAGCGCCCGAACGTTCGCCTCGGCCTTGTCGAGGAGCCCCAGGTTTTCGAGAATCTCGTCGATCCAGTCGTCGTTTTTGGCGATGCCCCAGTAGCCCGACTGATAGCGAAGGGTTTCGCGCACCGTGAGGAAGGGGTCGAAGGTGATTTCCTGCGGAACGATCCCGAGGTTGCGCGCGGCGCCCCGAGGGTCCTTCGCGCGGTCGATGCCGCGCACGAAGATGCGTCCGCCCGTCGGCTTCGTGAGGCCGGCCAACGACGTGATGAGGGTGGTCTTTCCGGCGCCGTTGGGGCCCAAGAGGCCGAAGAATTCGCCCTCCTCCACGGTAAACGACACGCCTTTGAGGGCGCGCACGCCGTTGGGATAGGTTTTCTCGAGCGACTCAAAGCGCAGTGCGGGTTGCGTCATGAAGAAAATTCAAAGATCGGATAAAGGAAAGGACGCGGGGACGACGACCCGTCCCCGCGCGAAAGTCAATGCAGTTCAAAGCGAACGGGCACCACGATGGTAACCGCCTTTGTGAGCTTTGTGGGACGCCCTTCGAGCGGTTCGGCGGCTTTGAGGGCCGCGCGGTTGAGAAGGGCCGAGGCGTGCTTCTTGCGAATCGAGACGCCAACGACGCGCCCGTCGGGACCGATTTCGACCGCCAACAACACCTCGCCCTGCTGACCCGTCTGTCGGGCGCGGCGCGGATAGGTTTTGTTCGCTTCGACCACGGCGAGGAGTTCCGCGAGCACCCGGTCGGTACCGTCGGACGCACCGGAGCCGGTGCCGATCACGCCCGTTCCCACGCCGCCCTCGCGGCTTTCGGCCAATCCCGCCTGTCCGGATTGGGCGACAGGGCCTTCGATCGCTTCGGGCGAAGGCGCCGGGGTCGGCGTCGCGGCGGGCGCGGGTTTCTGCACGGGTTTCGGCTTTTCCACGCGCTTCGGAGTGGGTTTCGGCTGCGGTTGCGGCTTGACGGGTTCGGGTTTGGGCTCTGGTTTCGGTTCCGGTTTGGGTTCCGGTTCCGGAATCGGCTCGGGTTCGGGAATCGGTTCCGGCTCAGGTTTAGGTTCCGGCTCCGGAACGGGTTCGGGTTCCGGAATCGGTTCGGGTTCGGGGATCGGCTCCGGCTCAGGCTCAGGCTTGGGTTCAGGCTCGGGTTCCGGTTCGGGGCGCGCGGGGACCTCGAAGTCGCTCTCCTCGGTCAGATGTTCTACGAGGGGCTTTTCGATCGGCGTCTCGGGGACTTCGCGAAGCGTTTCCTGCGGAACGTCGACCAGACGAACCGCCGTTTCCTCGCGAAAGAGCGCGGCCGCGATGTTCGGGACCTGAATGACCTTCTGCGTCACCTCCCAGCCGCCCGCCAGAACGAGCGCGACGCCCGCGATCGTCACGACCGTGCGCGCGGCACGGTCGGCGAATTGACTCTCCCGCACTTCATTCATGAACCGTTCCCCGGGTGGTTTCGGAAGCCGCTGCGGTGTTCGACGAAGCGGCGGGTTCCGGATCCGTGCTGATCACGAAGCGGCCTTCACGCTTCACCTTGGCGAGGTCCATCACTTCGACGAACTTCGCAAAGGGCGCCTCGCGGTCCATGTAGATGTTGAGCGTACGCTCGGGCGCAGCGTCAAGGGCCGCGGAAAGCCCTTCGAGCGTCGTCGATTCGGAGCCGAGCCAAAGCGAGCCGTCCTTCTTGACGGAAAGAAGCAGATCGTTGCGCTCGCGCGAAACCTCTCCGTGCGCCGCCTGAGGGAGCATCACCTCGAGAACGGGCTTCGAAAAGCTCATCGTCAGAACGAAGAAGATGATGAGCATGAAGAGGCAGTCGATCAGAGGCGTCAAGTCGATCTGGGGCTCTTCGTCGAAATTGCCGAAAAAGTCGCTGTTCATCGCCCGACTCCTCAAAGACCGGGCGTCGCCGCGTCGTCTTCAAAGCGAGAGCCCTTCGCCGACTTCTTCAGACGGCGATAGACCTCGAGCGCGCGGTAGCTGTGCTCGACCGCCTCGATGTGAAAGCTCCGGAACTTGAGCATCAGATAGTAGTAGGCCATGAGCGTCGGAATGGCTACGCACAGGCCCATGATCGTCGTGATGAGGGCCGACCAGATGCCCGACGCGAGAACGCCCGCGTTCGCGTGCGTGACGTCGGCCATCGCCTGAAAGACCCAGACCATCCCCCAGACCGTGCCGAGAAGTCCCATCAGCGGCGCGACGACGGCGATGAGCTTGAGCCAGCAAAGACCGTTCGAGACGCGCTTGAAGTTGCGGTAGAAGAGATAGCTCACTTCCGCGCGGATGTCGTCCGAGTGGTCGCCGTGCGTCGTCACGATGTCGTAGATGATACGGATCAGGGGATTGGCCTTCTTCGGATCGATGTGCCGAAGACAGCGGTCCTTCCCCTGCTCGATGTCGAGAAAGTCACGCCGGAAATTGCGCCAGACGGCCGTCATGTAGCAGAGCTGCCAGACGATGAGATAGATCGCAAAGAGCGCGACGAACAAAAGCGCCACCCCCGCGGGGCCGATCATGGCGTATACGGCTTCGAATTTCTCCCAGCTCATTGTTTCCCTCATTGCTCCTCAGGACGGCATTCCGGGAAAGCCGCCTTGAAATGTTCTTCCGCCTTCAAAAGGTCCATGCGGTCGGGGTGCGTTTCGGCCGCCTTGCGGCGCGCTTCGCGCTCGGGCGTGACGGCGCCCCCCATCATCTGCGTCATGCGCTCGAAAAGCGCTGGATCGATGCGCCCCTGCACGAGAAGCGACGTGACGGCGACGTTCCCGCACCCGAGCGCGAGGAGTCCCTCCGTCACCTTTTCCATCCAGGCGACGGCGCGCTCGGATTTGGGGTCGCCCCCCATCGTCGCGAAAAAGCCGATCCGCTTTTCGTGAAGCGTCTTCGCGACGGCCTGCATGTCTTCGGGGGCCATGCCGCGGTCGTTCCAGAAGCCGAGCACCACCGGATCGGCGTCGGCGTAGGCCGCGGGGTTTTCAAGATACCGCTCGGCGCCGACATACTCGGCCCCGAGGGCGTCCGCCACGGCGTGTCCGACGATGCGGGTGTTCCCCGTGCGGGAACTTACGACCACCAAAGCTTTCGTCATGTGTTTCCCCTCTCCGTCGATCAGGCCGTGAGCGCGTCGCGGTCGGCGAAGAACTGCGCCTTGACGCTCTCGATCAACTGATGGTTTTCACGGCCCACGTAGACCGAGAAGGCGACGGCGCCCGACTTGTTGAAAAACTGCACCGAGAGCGACTCGCGCTTCATGAAGGGGAGCGTCACGAAGGCGATCGCGCCGACGCCGTCGTAGCGCAGATGCCCGCCGATCGTCGCGTCCTTGCCGAGAATGTTGTAGTAGCCCTGGGCGCGCTTGCCCTTGGAGAGCTTGCCTTCGATTTCAAAGACGTGACCGTCGTGCACGATGAAGAGCGTCACCTTTTCCCAGAGGGCGAGGCGCTCCCAGACTTCGTCGAAGCGCTCCGAGGCGTCCCCCGTCACAAAGCGGGCCATTCCTTCGGGCAAGAGCTTCGCCGCTTCCTCTTCGGTCGTCCCGAGGGCCTTCGCGGCGGTGGCGAGCGTCACGGGATAGGGCGCCGTGAGGAGTTCCTCGATCTTGACCTTCTGGGCTTCGGTCGGCTGAATGTTCGTCATAATCCGTTGTCCTTATGAATGAGTGATTGAAAATCCGTCATGTCGAGCGCCCGATCGCAGGCGTCGAGCAGTTCGAGGTCGTGCGTGATCAAAAACACGGCGCGGCCCTTGTCGGCCTCTTCCCGGAGAATCCCGGCGATCGAGGCGAGGTTCGCCCCGTCGAGCCCGCTCGTAGGTTCGTCGAGAATCAAAATGCGCGGGTCCTTGGCGAGCGCGCAGGCGATGACGACGCGCTGCTTTTCGCCCCCCGAAAGAGACTGCGGGTGACGTCCCCGCAGAGGCGCGAGACGAAGCGAAGTGAGAAGAGCCTCGAGACGCGCCTTTTCCGCGTCGGTCGGCGCAAAGTGCCCGAGGTCGCCCGACCAGCCCGAGCGGCTTTCCTTGGCCCAGCGGCCCGCGAGCATCGCGGCGATGATTTCCTCTTCGACCGTGCGCATCGTGAGCTGATGGTCGGCGTTCTGAAGAACCAAACCGGCGGAAGGCATGAGCCCTTCCTTTCCGACCGCGTTGCCGTCGAGCGCGAAGCGCCCTTCTGCCTTGAGTAGTCCCGTCAGAATCCGTGCGAGCGTCGTTTTGCCCGTGCCGTTGTCGCCGATCAGCGCCGTGATGCCGGCGGGAACCGCGAAGGCCGCGTCCGCAAAGATCGCGCTGCGTCCGGGGTAGCCGAAGCTAAGCTTTTCGGCCGTGAAGACCGCCCCCGCCTTTTCTTCTTCGCAGAGCCCCTCTTCCACCTTCACGCGGGGAAGCGTCGCTCTGGGGTCCGACACGGTGTCGCGGCGCAGGCCCCAGCGGGCCCGCAACGCCGCGTCCTCGAGAATCGAGAAGGGACCGCGTTCGCGGATCTCACCCGCCTGCATGACGAAGACTTCGTCGGCGGTGTCGCGAAGCCAGTAAAGACGGTGGTCGACGACGAGGATCGCCGAGCCCGCGCGCTTCAATTCGTCGAGAATTTGCGCGAGCTGCTCGGTCGCCTCCGGGTCGAGGTTCGCGCTCGGTTCGTCGAGCACCAGGACCTTGGGGCCGAGCGCGAGAATCCCCGCGAGCCCCACCTTCTGCTTCTGTCCTTCGGAGAGCGAGTGAATGTCGGCGTCGAGTAGATGCGTGATCCCGAGCGTTTCCGCGGCACGCTCGAGACGAGCGTCGACGTCCTCGGGCTTCATCCCGCGGCTTTTGAGCGCAAAGCTGATTTCGTCTCCGACGTTGAGGGCGAAGAACTGTTCTTCCGGGTCTTGGAAGAGCGTCCCCACCTTTTCGGCGAGGTCCGCCACGGGGGTTTCCGAGACGTCGCAGTCGTCGATCCTCACCGTCCCCGTCACCTCGCCCCCGAGAATCTGGGGTGCGATGCCGTTGGCTAGCCGCATGAGGGTCGTCTTGCCGCAGCCCGAAGCGCCCGTCACGACCTTGAGTTCGCCCGGCTCCACGCGGAAACTCAGGTTTCGAACGGCCGTCTCTTCGGTGTTCGGGTATCGGTAGGAAACTTCTTCAAAGGCAATCATCGCTTAGGGCATGTAGGTGTTCGTGATGAAAAGGTCGGCAAAGAGGATTTCCCCCGTCACCGCCGCCGCGGTCGTGAGAACGAGCGCGGAGAGGATGCGCGCGTCGAGCGTCGTCATCGTCCGAAGGTCGGGCATGAGCGTCCTTTCGGCCGTGCCGAGGCCCTTCAGTTCCGACGCCGTCCCGAGGGTTTCGGCGGACTTCAAGGCGCGAAAGAGAATGGGCGCAAGAAGAAGGCGCGAAGAGAGAATCGGGTGGCGCGTGAGCATCCCCACGCCCATGGGCCAGCCGCGGATCTTGAGCGTCTCCCAGACCTGACGGATGTCGTTCGTGAAGGTCGGGATGAAGCGCAGCATCACGGCCGCGGGCAAAAAGAGGCAGAAGGGAAGACGCATGCGCTCGAGCGTCGTGAGAAGGTCTTCGACGCGGGTCGTCATCGCAAGCACCATCACGACGTTCATCATCGAGAGACCGCGAAGGAAGGGAATGACGAGCGACTTCACGGATAGCCCCCCGAGCCCCGGCGCAAAGACCTCGATCACCGACGCGCACCCCGCCGCGATCGCCATCATGACGGCCATCGCGCCGTAAAGGACGGCAAGCAGTCCAGGGCGCTTCAGAAGCAGCACGTAGAAAAGCGTCGCGGCAAAGAGCACGCCCTGCGCCACCACGCCCGAGCACGCCACCGCCAGAATCGCCGTCGTGAGCGTTACGGCGAGCTTCGTGCGGGCGTCCAAGCGCCGCATCATGTTCGTGTCGTCCGTTTTAGCGAACAAAGCCCGCATGTTTGAGTTCTCCCACCGTTTTCCAACCGAACCAAAGACCCGCCAAGGAGCCCGCGTAGCCGAGGAGCACGATCGGCACCACCATCGTCATGAGGGCCGGGCTCTCGCGCATGAACAAAAACGAAACCCCGAGCGAGAGGGCCTTCGACGCGAAGTCATAGACGCCCGCGGCGACCCAGGGCGCCCACTTTTTGCCGGCGCCGCCCGTCAGAAAGACGGCGGCTTCGCCCGCAATCGCCCCGACGAGCGCGGCGGGAAGAAGCGTGAGGCTTCCGCCCAACAGAAGAACGCTGATCATCATGCTCACGGCCGTGAAGAGAAGGAGCGTCCAACGCTTCGGGATCTTCGTGAGAAGCACGATCAAAAGCGTCGTGAAGACGAGGTTCTTGGCGACGAGCGAAATGGGGTTCATGCCGCCGCCCGCGAGCGCAATGAGAAGGCTCGAGAGTTTGGCGGCCGCGGCGAAGACGCCGATCAGCACCAGTTCTCGTGCGGGCCAGTGTCGGGGAAGACGTTCTTTCATGAATTTCCGTGAGAAGAGTGATGCGAATCCGCGGGTTGCGCCCTCTCGGACGCGGCCCGCGGATTCGGCCGGAGGATTTCGTGCCGGGTTTGCGCGATCCGTGGCAAACCTCAGGCCGCGTGCGAATGCGCGGCGTGCATCTTTCGGGCGATTTCCGCGGGATCCGCGCCTTCCATGGCGGGATGGGCGGCCTTGGGATGTCCCATCCCGCGGGCGGCCATCATCGCATGCGGATGCATGGGATGTCCCGCACGGGCCTCGGCGGGCATGAGCTGCTGCGTAAGCCAGTTGACGAGAAGCTGCGCGAGCGTAACGTGCCAGTACTGACCCGCGACCGTCTGAACGAAGCCGTTTCCGACCGGGACGAGCAGTCCCGCCTCCACCCACTGGTTGATGACCGGGGCGGCGAGCTTGTCGACGGGGACGTTGAACTTGCGGGCGATCGCCGTGAGGTCGATCGAACCCGATTCCATTTCGGAAGAAATCGTACGCAGAAGATGCCAGTGGGGCGTCGGGCGCATGAGCATGCCGACGGGCTTTTTGCCGGCCTCAAGCTGCGCGTACCAGGCGTCGAGCTTGCGTTCCATCATGAAGCTATGGCCGTGGAGACGCCCGCCCGCGCCGCACCCGAAGGCGAGGCAGTCGGAAGCGCCCTTTCCGAGGGCGTTGTAAATGTTTCGTTCGCGCGTGCCGTTCCCCCAGTGGTTGTTCGAGAGACGGCGCCAGTGGGCGTTCGTCAGGAGTTCCACGCTCATCGCGAACATGTCGGCCTTCTGCGCCGTGTCCGCGGCGGGCGGAAGCTTTCCGTTCGCGACGTACTTCGCGAGGGGCGAGCGCTCAAAGACGTTCAGCTGATAGCAGTCGATCCCGTCCAGGGGTAGCGACGCGGCCGTCTTCACGTCGTCCTTCCAGACGTTCATCGTCTGGCCGGGGAAGCCGTAGATCAGGTCCATCACGACGGACGAATTGTCGTAGGAGCGGAGCTTGTCGAGACGCGCAAGAATCGTGTCCCGATCGTCGACGCGCATCATCGAGCGGCGCACGTCCGTGTTGAAGGTCTGCACGCCGAGCGAGAAGCGATTCGCGCCCGCTTCGAGCGCCGCTTCGATCTTCTCGTCGGTAAAGCCGTGAATGCGGCCCTCTACCGTGATTTCGCAGTCGTTCGCAAGCGGCAGATACTTCTTCACGGCGCCGATCACGAGCTTCAGATCGTCGGGCGAGAAGGCCGTGGGCGTGCCGCCCCCGAAGTAGACCGCGTGCACCGGGTGCGAGGTCACGGCCGCGCGGTCGCTCCAGAGCTGAATTTCCTTGACGAGCGCCTCGGCGTAGCGCGAGACGGCCTCCTCCTTGTAGGGATTCTGATAGAAGAGACAGTAGAGGCAGCGCGTTTCGCAGAAGGGAACGTGCAGATAGGCAAGGGTCTTGCCCTTGCGGGGCGTATCAAGTAGTCCGTCGAGCGTGCGTTCCGCGTCGGGCCCCATCAGGGGCATGCCGCCCGGTCCCGAATGAACGACCGCCTTCGCGGTAAAAGCCGCGTGAAGGGGATCCTCGGAATTCGCCCGGCAAGCGTCGAGCGTGTTGGCCTTGAGGGCTTCTGCCATGCGGCGGGAGTTTTCTTCAAACGTGCCCTCTTTCTGACGTTCGGGCGCCTGCGACATTTCTTTCACGAGTCTCTCCGTTTCTGAGGAAGAGAGGCCTCTCGGCTCCTCTTCTTTGAGAACGATTTTCATTAAAAATGACTCTCAACTCTATCCGCAGACCGCACAAAACGCAAGGGCAAGATGAGAAAATTCTTGCCTGTCGAGGCCCCAAAACTCGTTGATGATAATTATTCGCGGTTAAGGAAAAACTAGAAGTCATCCAATAAATCTCTTTACTGTCAATGGAGAGACAGAGTCATGTCGAACAAGACCGTCTTTTTTACCCTCTTCGGTCACAATAACTTTCAATTGTTATCGATTCTCATTTTGTTTGTTTTGATTGTTCTTGCCTATCGGACTCGTCCGAGTCTTTCTTTTCTCTTTGCGATCGAAGTCAAACCCCAAGGGACTTCATTGAAAATCGCGTCTCTTCAGCAGATGAAATCGAGACCGTACTCTCTATAAAATCGAGAGTACGGTTCTGTGGCAATGCCACGTTGCCGACTGATGCATCCCGTCCCGAACGTCGATTCCTCCCTTTTCGGAGTCCTTCGATGAGTTCCCTCCATTCATTGAACCCCAACGATTTTCCGAGAACCTTGGAGAAGGTCCTCAACCAAATCAACGCCTGTCACCAGAGCCTTCTGATCACCGGCATGCGAAGGGTAGGAAAGAAGATGCTCCTTCAGCGCCTTGCGGGCGAACGCCGGCACGTCAGCCTCGATCACTTTCAAGCGCTCGACCTCGCGCAGGACAACCCCGACACGTTTTTCCGGCAATACGCTCCACCCGTTTGGATCGACGAATTTGAGCGGGCACCGAAGCTGGGACCGGCACTCCGTGCCCTCCTTGACGGAACCGACGAACGCGGACTCGTTTGGCTCACCGCATCGCAGACCCGCATGCTGCGGCAGCCCCTTGCCGAAGCCCTCCCGGCAAATGTGACCGCATTGGAGCTCTTTCCCCTGAGTCTCTATGAACGACAAGGGAAAGGGCGGGAGCAAAAGCCTTTTCTCCCGACGGGATCCCTGGAGAGGGGACCCCTGAATCCCGTCACGCAAGACGAACTCTGGCGGATCATCTGGCAGGGCGCCTGGCCGGAGGTCGTTCAAAGCGACGCAAAGGGACGAGACGGCTTCTTCGAGCGTTTCCTACAAATCCTCCTCGACCAGGACGTCTTCGCCGCGGGCGTTCGCCGACTTCCGGAATTCGCGAAGTTTCTTTCGATACTTGCCGGCCGCATCGGCCGGGAATTCGTCGTCGGCGAAGTGCAAGCGGAAGCGGGCATCGCCAGGGAAACCGCCCGAGACTGGCTCAACATCGCCGTGGCGACGGGAGTCGTATACCTTCTTCCTGCCTTCTGTGAAGACGTTGGAAAATCGCTCATCAAAAAGCCCAAGCTCTACTTCACGGACACCGGCTTCGCCGCCTGGCTTTCTCGATCGTCGAGCCCCTTTTCGCTCCGGAGCGCACACAACGCCGAGGCCTTCTTTGAGAATTTCGTCATCATGGAAATTCTGAAGAGCTGGCGTCACAACGGAAGGCCGGCGCACTTCTATTTCTATCGCGACGCACAACGGCGTGAGATCGATTTGCTCATCCGCAAGGACGACGTCTACCATCCGATCGCAATAGAATCGTCTGACACACCAAACCGAAGCGTGCTCAAAGCCTTCGACGTTCTCCAGGGACACGTTCGAAGAGGCCCGGGTGCCCTCGTCTGCACGGCACCGCAGGCGCGTTACCTCACGAGCGACGTCATCGCGCTCCCTGTGTGGGACCTGTAGTCGGCTTTGTTCCCAGAAATCTCAAAGAGCGTCGCCACAACCGAACCGCAACGAATTCATCCAAACCTTCAACATGTCCACCAACTTTCACGACCTCATTCAAGGTTTCCACAATTTCAAGGCGAACACCCTTCTTCAGGAAGCCGAGTTTTTTGATCGCCTCGCCCTCGGACAGAATCCCAAGACGCTCGTCATCGCGTGCTGCGACTCGCGCGCCGATCCTGCGATCCTTATGGGATGCAGGCCGGGCGACCTCTTCGTCGTGCGAAACGTCGCCGCGCTCGTTCCCTCCGAGGAAGAGGCGGGAAGCCCCGACGCCGTGCTCGCCGCCGTGGAGTACGCCGTCAAGCACCTCGACATTCACCACGTCATCGTCATGGGACACTCCAACTGCGGAGGCATTCAGGGACTGCTCTTCAAGGAAAAGATCGAAAACGAGCGCCACACCACGAGCTGGGTGGCGCTCGCACAACCGGTTCTCGACGAACTCGAAGCGGAAAATCCCTACGAACCCCTTGCGCTTCGCTGCCGCCGCTGCGAAGAAGGCGCCGTGCTCCTTTCCATTGAAAACCTTCTCTCCTACGGGTGGATCCGCGAGCGCGTCGACGAAGGCTCTCTTTCGCTTCACGCCCTTTACTACGACATGGCTGCGAAAAATCTCTGTCTGTGGGACGCCGAAAAGGAAGACTTCGTCGCGACCGTCGCACACTGACCGGACATCCTCTAGAAAATTTCAGCCCGCGGCGGCGGACTCGCCGCCGCGCAATCGTTCCGGGCGATCTTCCCGCCCAAGCCGACGTTTTCCGTCAAAGGGCGCCGCGATTCCCGCCCTCTTTTCCTCTCGGTATTTGCGAGCGATTGTGCAAAAAGGCGAATGATTCTTCCGTACGACGGCAGGAAAGTCTGCTACCTTTCTTCCTGCCGCACATCCCGGTCGGATGTTTTTTCCTTTGACTCCCATGGATTTTCTTTTTGATCCCTCCCTCTGGGCGGGACTGATCACTCTCATCGTTCTGGAGATCGTCCTCGGCATTGACAATCTCGTATTCGTCGCCATCCTTGCCAAAAAGCTCCCCGCCGCGCAACAGGACCGTGCGCTCTACACCGGACTCGGGCTCGCGCTCGTGATGCGGCTCGGACTCCTTTCCATCATGTCCTGGCTCGTGTCGCTCACGACGCCGGTCTTTACGGTCTTCGGACATCCGTTTTCCTGGCGTGACCTCATTTTGCTCGCCGGCGGCGTCTTTCTTCTCTTCAAAGCGACGTCGGAGCTGCACGAACGTCTCGAAGCGCTCCCCCACACCGAGTCGAAGAACCGGGGCACGGCGGGCTTCTGGACGGTCATCGCGCAGATTCTCCTTCTGGACGCCGTCTTCTCCGTCGACTCGATCATCACCGCGGTGGGCATGGTCGACAACCTCGGCATCATGTGCACGGCCGTCGTAGTGGCGATGATCGTCATGGTGGCGGCGAGCCGTCCCCTCACGGCATTCGTGAACGATCACCCGACCGTGGTCGTCCTGTGTCTCTCCTTCCTTCTGATGATCGGCCTCTCCCTCCTGGCCGAAGGCCTCGGTTTTCACATCCCGAAGGGCTACCTCTATGCCGCGATCGCGTTCTCGATCCTCATCGAAACCTTCAACCAGATCGCCACGCGCAACCGCGTCAAACACGAGCTGCGCCTTCCCTTCCGAGAACGGACCACCCGAGCCGTCCTGCGGCTTTTGGAAAAGAAGACCGAAGAGCCCGTCACCGAAACCGAAGCCATGCTCCCCGCCACCGCGAAGCCCTTTGCCGCGGACGAACGCGAGATGGTGGAAGGCGTGCTGAGTCTGGCCGACCGGTCGGTGCGCATGATCATGACGCCGCGCGCCGAAATCGGCTGGCTCGACTTGGAAAAAGACTTCGAAACGCTTTGCGCGGACGTCAAAGATCTGCACCACAGCCTCTTTCCCGTAGGGGAAGGATCACTCGACAATCTCGTGGGCTTCGTCAAGGCGAAAGACTTGATCGACTGCCGCGACACTCCTTCTCTCAGAGCGCTCGCGCTAAAACGTCGGCCCTTCCTCGTGCCCGAAACCATCAGCCTCATCCGCCTCGTGCGGGATCTGCGCAAGAACCGTGCGACGCTCGTGCTCGTTACCGATGAATTCGGAGTCCTGCAGGGCCTCGTGACGATGCACGACATTCTCGAAGCCATTGCCGGCGAGTTCCCCGACGAAGGAGAAACGCCGCTTCTGCAAAAGGACGAAGCCGACGGCTCATGGTTGGCGGACGGCTCCGTCGACCTCGTGTCAATGAGTCACGCCTTGGGCGCGCCCGGACTCTTTGAGAAGTCGAGCGACTTCGTGACTTTGGCGGGCCTGCTGCTACAGCGCTTCGGCCGCCTGCCGCAGGAAGGCGAGACGGTGGAAATCGAGAACCGCAGCTTCGAAGTCGTCAAGCTTGAGAAAAACCGCATCGCGCTTGTCCGCATCCGCGACAAAACGACGACGGACCGAATGGTCGCCTCGTAAGCTTCTGCGATCTCGAGGGCGGTTTGCCGCGGGCGAACCGCCCTCCCGTCTCTTCGTCGAAACCGAAGAAACCGGGCATGGAGAGCATTCTTCGCAAGCACCTTGCTTTTTTCGGACTTTTCCAGTAAAATTTCTAACTCCTCGGATGCGGGTGTCGTATAACGGCTATTACCCTAGCCTTCCAAGCTAGAGACGAGGGTTCGACTCCCTTCACCCGCTCCATCTTTCGAAAAGTTCCCGCCGGGAACTTTTTTCGTATCCGCCACCGCATTTTCCTCCCTCCCCTCTTCCCGCCGCCTATACTTCTTCGAACAAGGCAGAGCTTCGCCCGCCGGGACGTTTTGCTCTCGTACGCAAGGAGAATCTCATGGATCTGCATTTTCGTCCGATGCGCCTTCATTCGCGCATTCAGGAGACGCCCGACACCTTCACCCAGAATTTCGTGCCGCTCGACGGCAAACCCTTCGTAAACCGTCCCGGACAGTTCACGGTCGTCAAGGTGGGAGAGACCGGCGTCTGCCGCCCCTATACGGTCTCGAGCACCCACGGCATTTCTGAATTCGTGACGACCACCGTCTGCCGCGTGCCCGGCGGCTGCGCCTCGAACTGGATCACCACGGTCCCCGTGGGAAGCACGGTGTATCTAGCGGACCCGATGGGGGACTTCACCTGCGACGACGATCCGATGGAAAAATTCCTTCTCATGGCGAGCGGCTCCGGGATCACGCCGATTCTCTCGATGACGCGGTGGCTGCTCGTTCACAAGCCCCGCGTCGACATCGAAGTCGTCTACACGACGAAGTCGCCCGCGCACATCGTTCAGCGGGACTGGTGGCGGGTCATGACGGAGTGCCGCCCGGAACTGAAGACCCGCATCTTCACGAAGGAAAACGCCTGCACCCCCTATCTCACGGGACGTCTTACGGCCGAGCGCCTTGCCGAACTCGTCCCCGACTATGCCGAGCGGCGGCTTTACGCCTGTGCTTCTCCCGGATTCATGAAGCACCTCGACACCTGGCGCCGAACCCTCGGGATTGACGACGAGCACTTCCGCACCGAAGCCTTCGGCTGCTGACGAAGACGCGAAAGGCCGGAAAAATCCGGCCTTTCTCACGTTTGACGACAGCGCTTCAGTCTTCCTTCCCGCCGAAGACGATTCCCGCCCGGGCGAGGGTCTGCTTGAGAAGCACCAGATCCTCCCAGGCCTTCGCCTTTTCTTCGGGGCGGCGAAGGAGGTAGGAGGGATGATAGGTCGTGACGGCGGGCACCATCTTCGCGCCCACGCGCACTTCGTAGATCGTTCCGCGCGTGCGGCCGATGCTCGATTCGGGCGGCAGGTTCAGCAACGACGTCACGGCAAAACGCCCCATGAGAAAGAGGACGTCGGGCTGCAGAATCTCGAGCTGACGGCGCAGGAACACCGAACAGGCCGCGACTTCGTCGGGCTTGGGATTGCGGTTTCCGGGCGGACGGCACTTCAAAACGTTCAGAATCGTCACGTCCTTGCGGCGTTCGATCCCGAGGACGTTGAGCATCGCGGTGAGGAGCTGTCCGCTCTTTCCCACAAAAGGAATCCCCTGAAAGTCTTCTTCGCCGCCCGGCGCTTCGCCGACGATCACGAAGCGCGCTTCTCGCCCTTCTTCGGCAAAGACCATGTGCTGTCGGGTGGACCCCATGGGACAGACGCGGCAGGCGTCGGCAAGGCTCCGCAACGTTTCCCAGTCGGCCGTCCTGGCGGCGAGCGCCGTCTCTTCGGGCATCGAAACGATCGGAACGACGGTTTCCCCGGCGCGGGCTACGTTCCGCCCCGCGGCGCCCTGCAGCGCCGCCCCCGCGCGGGATGCACGGTGCGTGACGGGAGCTCTCGTCGGCGCGACGCGGGCTGCGGGGACTTCCGTCGAAATCGGAGGAGCGTCGGGACGAACGGCCGCACCGCGCAAGGGAGCGGGCGCGAGACGCTTTTTCGTCATCTCGTCGAGGAGCGGATCTTCGGTGTCGCGCAGCAACCACTGCGGACCGATCTGCATCGCCTCCCAAATCCGGCTTCGCGCGGTGTCGAGCATCAGTCTTCCTTCCAACGATTGGTCATGAGGAGCGCGTCCTCACGGCGCCCGTCGTAGAAATAGTAGCCTTTTCGCAGGCCAACGATGGCAAAGCCCGAAGTTTCGTAGAGTTTTGCGGCCGGATCGTTTCCCGCCCGTACCTCCAAGTGCATCGCGACGATCCCGCGGCCTTCGGCCTCGGCCAGGGCATCCTTAAGGAGCGCCCGGGCGAAGCCCTTGCGCTGGGCGTTTTTCGCCGTGCCGATCAGAAGGAGTTCGGATTCGTCGAGAATCGTGCGCCAGACGATCCACGAGAGGACTTGTCCCTCGTCGTCGGTCAGCACGCGCGCGACGTAGTCGGGGCCGAGCGCGTCTTCGAGCGCGCGCTCGCTCCAGGGCGTCACTTCGACCTCGGCTTCGAGCGCCGCGACAAGCGGCACGTCGTCACGGCTCATCGGGCGAATCGTCGTCACAATTTCTCTCCGCGGCGGCGTTCTTCGGACGTGAGCGCCACGCGGTCGCGCACGTAGAGAGGCGCAGCCAGAGCGGGCGAAACGGTCTTGCCCGCCTCGAAGGCGGCCAAGGCGATCTCGAGCATGTCGACGGCGTCGGCCGTTTCGGAATAGACCTGCACGTCCTCGGGGAGTTTCAGCTCTTCGGGATAGGCCACTGCGGCGCTGCCCGCCGCGACCGCCGCGCCGATTTCCCGCACCCAGGCGGGCGCGTCGGCGGGCTTGACAAGCTTCGCATCCTCGATCGTCACGGGCAGTCCCTCGGGATCGGCCTCATAGAGCGCCGCATAGCATTCGTTCATGCGCGCGTCGTTGAGCACCGCAATGCGGGCACCCTTGGGAAGCTCGAGCGCCTTTTGCGTGCGGTACGCAAGCGCTTCGAGGTTACTCACCGGAACCGTATCGATTTGGAGCGCCCAGGCGACGCCCTGCGCCGTACCGCAGGCGACGCGCAGCCCCGTGAAGGATCCCGGCCCCGCCCCGAAGGCGACGAGACCGATTTCGCGGCGCGAACACCCGGCCTCCTTAAGAAGCGTCGCCACCTGATCGAGCAGACGCTCGGCGTGACGGTTTCCGACCCGCTCGACAGTTTCAAAAACGCGGCCGTCGGGCAAGCGCAGCGCGGCGGAAGAGCGTTCGCCCGCCGTATCGAGAGCAAGCAAAAGGGGTGCGTTGCGGTTCATTTTGGGTTCTTGATGATGGGAAGCGTCTCATTATAGCGGTCCCGGTGCGCAACACCCCGAAAAAGAAAAGGGACGCCGAAGCGTCCCTCGAGGAAAGAAAGCATGTCGCGTCACGGTGCCGAAGCTTCCGCCGCGGGCCGATCCTCCCGATGGGAGCGGCGAAACTGCATGTGCACTTCCATCACCTGGCGGCGAAGTTCCGAGCGCTTTTCATCGCACATGCCGCCCAGACGACGGCCCGCGCGGCGCTCCCCTTCGTGCTGCACGCTGTAGCGGTTTCGCAACTGCTCGCGCTCGGCGCTCGAGAGGTGCTTGCGCAACTCGCGCCGGTCCTCGCCCGACATCTGACGCCAATAAGAAGTTTTGGCGACTTCGTCGAGGAAGGGCCACAGACGCGCACGCTCCGCGGCGCTCATTTGCTCCCACAGCCGAACGCAGGGGACCTTTTCGGTCACGCACTCGGCCATGCGGCTGCCTTCCACGCCTTCCGCCACGGGGCCTTCCCAGGCGGCGTAGACGGCTCCGCAACCGCAGAGCAAAACGACGAGACATACATTCTTTCGCATAGGCAAACTTGAAACTTCCTAGCGTCCCCTCCCTGGGGACACTTTGACTATAGCAGTGCGAAGCGCACCAAAAAGTTCGAATCCGTAACAAGCGGTCACGCGTTCGTCACGGCGGCCCGCAGGCCGTCCGACGGTACGATGCGATATTAGCGGGGGAAGTCCGAATCAAGGCGTAAGGAAGTCCCGAAGAGTTTCAAATTTCGCGTAAGTTTGTAACACGGTGTTGACGACCTTCGACACGAAACGCCCGAAAAGGCGACAATGTTACAAATTACGCGGCTGTATTCTGAGAACGGCCCATTCACCCTACCGAAGGAGAACTTCCGTGGAACGCACTCCCAAGATTCTCGTCGTGGACGACGATCCGAGACTTCGCGATTTGCTGCGCCGCTATCTCGGTGAAAACGGTTTTCAGGTGTTCGTGAGCGAAAACGGCGCCGCCATGAACCGCATCTGGATGCGCGAACATTTCGACGCCCTGATTCTCGACCTCATGATGCCCGGTGAAGACGGTCTGCAGATCCTGCGCCGCCTGCGCGCCGCCAAGGACATGACGCCGATCATCATGCTCACGGCCCGCGGCGAAGACGTCGACCGAATCGTGGGTCTGGAACTCGGCGCCGACGACTACATCGCCAAGCCCTTCAATCCGCGCGAACTGCTCGCCCGCATTCATGCGGTGCTTCGCCGCCGTCCGGCCGCGGACGCCCCGGGCGCTCCCTCGCGCGAAAACGAAGTCGTCTCCTTCGGCGCCTTCACGCTCGACCTCGGCACCCGCGTTCTGAAGAAAAACGGCGAACCCGTGCCCCTCACGACGGGCGAATTTGCGGTTCTCAAGGCCTTTGCGCGTCACCCGCGCACCCCACTCTCGCGCGACAAGCTCATGGAAATGGCCCGCGGCCGCGAATACGAAGCCTTCGACCGGTCGCTCGACGTCCAGGTCTCGCGTCTGCGCAAGCTGATCGAACCCGATCCTTCGAAGCCCCGCTATCTGCAGACCGTCTGGGGTCTCGGCTACGTCTTCATTCCGGACGATCCCGCGCCCGAAGAAGGCGAAAAGAAGGACGCGGCGAAGTAACGCGCCCCGCATTTCGATCGGGTGCCGGGCACCCGATCGGATGGAAAAAACACGATTCTCCGGGGCCCGTCCGTGCGGGCCCCTTTTCTTCCGATGATTGCCATTCCTCCGAATCACCGCCCGAGTCTTTTCTGGCGCACCTTTCTGCTTTTGTGCAGCCTCATCTTCTTCAGCGTGGTGGGGTGGCTGCAGAGCTTTCGCGTCCTGAGCGAACTCCCCTATTCCCAAGGGGTGGCGCAGCACATCGTCTCGACGGCGAACCTGACACGCTACGCCCTCGTCACGGCCGATCCGCTCTACCGCAAGGATCTCCTCACGGTGCTCGCCGCCCGCGAAGAGCTCCTCATCAGTCCGCGCGAAAATACGGACCGCGTGCGGCCCCTTCCGAACGACGGCTTCAATTCGCTCATCGAGCAGCTCGTCAAGGCGAACCTCGGCCAGTCGACCGTCCTCGCGGCGGAAGTGAACGGCATCAAGGGCCTCTGGGTGTCGGTCGACATCGACGGCGACGCCTATTGGCTGCAGACCTCCGACGAGCTTCTCGATCCGCCCTACGGCACGAGCTGGGTCTGGTGGGCGGTGGCCGCGTGCCTGGCATCGCTTTTCGGCGCCACGCTCCTTGCGCGCCACGTCATCAAGCCGCTCGAAGCGCTTTCGGCCGCATCGAAACAGCTCGGACAGGGGCAGGTCCCCGATCCCTTGCCCGAAAATTCCGGAACGGCCGAAATCCAGGCGGTCAACATCAGCTTCAACCGCATGGTGCAGGATCTGCGCCGCATGGACGCGGACCGGGAGCTTCTCCTTGCGGGGGTCTCGCATGACCTTCGCACGCCGATCACGCGTCTGCGCCTCGAGGTGGAACTCGCGAACCTCTCGGAGGAATCGCGCAACGCCATGGTGAGCGACCTCGAGCAGATGGAAAACATCGTCACGCAGTTCCTCGCCTATGCGCGCCGCAACAAATCCGAACAGGTCGAAGTCGACCTCGGCGAAGCCGTGAAGGCGGCAATGGACAACGCTCGTCTCAAGAGCGACTCAACGATCGAAACCGAAGTGTCGCTCGAAACCGGCCACCTCGTCATGGCGCACCCGATCGAACTCTCGCGCGCGATCCAGAACCTCTTTACGAACGCTTCGCGCTACGGACGAAGCGAAGACGGGAATCTGCGCCTCACGGTCGTCGTGCACAAGGTCGGAAAGAACGCCGAACTCGTCGTGGAGGACCGCGGCGCGGGCCTTCCCGAAGATCAGCGCGAACGCGTGATGCGGCCCTTTGAGCGCGGCGAAAGCGCGCGAAGCGGCGTCACGGGGACGGGCCTCGGGCTCGCCATCGTCGACCGCATCGTCCGCCGCTCGGGCGGAAGCGTCAAGCTCGAGTCGGCCGAACCCCACGGTCTGCGCGTGCGGCTCACCTTCCCCGCCGTCACGCCCAAAAAGAAAAAGGCAAAGGAGAAGGAAGCTCCGGAAAAGGCCGAAAAGTCGGCCTGACGGTCCTTCTTCCTTCGTTCTTGGCAAAACGCCCTCGGTTCCGTCCGAGGGCGTTGCGTTTCAAGGGGATTCGTCAGAAGCCGTCGTTCCGGGCGAGGAGAATGACCGCCTGCGCGACCATCCCCTCTTCACGCCCGACGGCGTCCATCTTTTCGTTCGTCTTCGCCTTGATGCTCACGGCGTCGACGGAGACTTCCAAAAGCTTCGCGACGTTTTCGCGGATCGTCGCCTTGTAGTTGCCGAGCTTCGGGCGCTCGCACACGACCGTCGCGTCGAGGTTCACGACGCGCCAGCCCTTTTCCTTGGCGAGTCCCAAAACGGCAGAGAGAAGTTTTCCGGAGTCCGCGCCCTTCCACTTCGGGTCGCTCGGCGGGAAATGCGTGCCGATGTCACCCAAGGACGCGGCGCCCAAAAGGGCGTCCGTCACCGCGTGCAACAGCACGTCCGCATCGCTGTGGCCGTCGAGCCCCTTTTCAAAGGGGATGTGCACGCCGCCCAGAATGAGGAGGCGTCCCTCCACCAGACGATGCGAGTCGTAGCCCTGTCCCACGCGGATCGGCAGCATGTTCTTTTCTCCCAGAATGAGGCCCGCCAAGGCTCGGTCGGCGGGTTCGGTGACTTTGAAGTTCGTGGCGCGCGAAGGAACGAGCGCGATTTTCGCCCCGCGGCGCTCCATGGCGCTCGCTTCGTCGGTGATCCCCGTGAGGTCTCCCGAAAGCGCTTCGCGCAAGGGGCGCAGACGAAAGAGCTGCGGCGTCGCCGCTCGCCAGAGACCCGTTCGAGGCACCGTTTCGAGAATGTTGCCGTCAGCGTCGGCGCGCTTCATCGTATCGGCCGCGGGCTGCGCAAGAATGCCGCCATCGAGCGTTTCGTCCGTGAGCACCTTGTCAAGGAGCGCCCCCACTTCGCCCGGACGCACGCAGGGACGCGCCGCGTCGTGGACGAGAACCCAGACATCGTCGTGCCAACCGGACGCCACGAGCCCGTTTCGGACGGACTCGGCCCGCTCCGCCCCGCCCGCGCGCAAAACGCGCACGTGCGGCGGAAAGTCCTTCATCACTTCGTCGATATAGGGATCCCCGGGGCTCACCACCACGACGATTTCGTCGATTCGTTCCACGGCGGCGAGCGCGCGGACGGTCGACGTCAGCATGGGACGGCCCGCAATCGGGAGGTACTGCTTCGGGCGGTCGGCGCGCATGCGGCTTCCGACCCCCGCCGCACAGACGAGCGCGGCAATTTTGGGTTCCATAACCTGTTTCTCAGAAGGTTGCGACGAAGACATTCTAGGGGAGGCGACAAAAAGGCGGGGCGCCTTCTTTGGGAGAAAGCGCCCCGCCGATGTTCATTCACTCAGGATTGGCCGAAGATTACGGCACCTTGTAGTGAATGTTGTGGCACGACGAGCACATGTTGACGCTCTGCTTGTGGCCCTGATGGCATTCGAGGCACCCGACGTCGATCAGGTGGTTGTAGTGCGGATTCGGGTCCACCTTCTTCGTGCGTTCGGCGAGCTTTTCGGCCGGGCCGTGGCAGCTCAGGCACGTTTCGTTCTTCACGGTGGCTCCCGGAGCGGGCGTCGTCTTGCCGTCGTGGCAGGCGGCGCACACAACGCCGCGCGTGGCGTGACGGTCAGCCAAAAAGTCCGAGGCTTGCGCCGACATGACGAGACCGGCGGCGAGCAGCAAACCCATTAAAACGTTTTTCTTCATACCATCCTCCTTATTTCTTCGCCGGAGCCTTCTTGACCGGAGCGGCCTTCGCGCGGGCCGCAGCGTGACGGGCCGCCACGCGTCCGAAGACCATGCCGCCGCCCAGCTGGTTGCCGCCGATGTCGTCCTGATACCAGAGGCCGCCCGCCGCGGCGCCCGCCGCGTAGAGACCGGGGATCGGACGGTGTTCGAAGTTGATCACCTGGCCGTCCGGGTTGATCTTCGGACCGCCCATGGTGCTCGCCATGCCGCCCGCGGCCGGGATCATGTAGTAGGGTCCCGTTTCGAGCGCATGCGGCGTTTCGTATTCGTACGGAGGATCGAGTTCCTTGGCCTTGCCGGCCTTCACGGCTTCGTTGAAGGTCTTGACCGTTTCGACCAGGGCTTCGGGCGGCACGCCCGCGGCCTTGGCGACCTCTTCGATCGTCTCGCCCTTGAAGACTTCATAGCCCAGGCGCGAGAAGCGCTTGATCGTGTTCGAGAGGATGTTGTCGTTCGCGTCCGCGTCCTGACCGATCAGCATGAAGCTGCGGTTGTCGGGCGTGCGCTGGGCGATGGCCTTCGCCTTCGGAACCTGAAGCCAGGTTTCCGGAACGAAGCGCTTCCCGTTCGTGCCCACCTGGATGCCGTAACCCGCATGCATCAGGGGCGACGGATTGGCGTGGCCGGTCGGGGTGATCGGACCTGCGTAGAACTGGTCCATGTTGACGAGCTTGGCGTGGACTTCCTGGGTCATCAGGATGTTTTCACCCGTAATCCAGGGCGAGCCGCGCACGATGAGGCGCGAGGCCCACGGGCCGATGTACTGGCAGACCATCGCTTCGTTCGCGCCGAAGCCGCCCGTCGTGAGAATCACGCCACCCTTGGCGCGGTAGTGCTTGCGGCCTTCCGGCGTGATGCAGGCGACGCCTTCGACTTCCATCACGTCGTTCGCGAGGAGCTTGACTGCCTTGGTGTTGTAATGGATGGGAACGCCCTTTTTCTTCAACGCGGCCATGAGGCAGCGAAGCAGCATCGAGCCGCCCGTAATGCCTTCACCCGGGCTGATGACGCAGCGCGAGAGTTCCGGCGCAGGGAGGTTTTCCCAGAGGAAGAAGGGCGTGCCGTGATCGGCCAACCAGTCGATACCCTTGCCGGCTTCCTTCGCGTAGACGCGAACGAGTTCGGGGTCGGAGCGGTAGCCCGAGAGCTTCATCATGTCATTGAAAAACGCTTCTTCGTTGTCTTCCGGATGGTTCTTCTGGAAGCGGCTACCGACCGCGGCAATCCAGCCCGAAGAATAGACGGTCGTGCCGTCGGGACGGCCCATCTTTTCGAGAAGAACGGTCTTCGCGCCCTGTTCCGCGGCTTCAAGCGCCGCGCACATGCCGGCAAAACCCGCGCCCACCACGACGACGTCGTAGACCTCGTCCTTTTTCTTCGGATCCGGTTTCTTGGGCTTCGCTTCCACCGTACCGACCGCGGCGGCCATCGCGGCGCCCGCCGCGAATCCCGTCTTCAGGAAATCTCTGCGCTTCAAACTCATACCAGGTCTCCTTGCAGTTTGAATGTCCGCTTCGGGGTTGTCCTACACCAGATTTACGCCTCGGAAGAACCCCGTGCAAAAGGATCGAATTCGTTGAATTCGAGTCCGTTCAAGCTGAGATTAGCCTCGACTTTTCGGCGAAGCAAGGTCGTACTTCTCCTGAATGGAAATTCCGAGTTTCCAGTAAGTAACTCATACGGGACGTTCGAAAAACTGTGGTGCGGATCAACCGGATTTTGTGGCGGAACCGCAGGCGCTTCGAGTTGTCGACACGAAACGTACCGATGGGTAATCCAAAGGTTTAGCCTCACTTTACTATTAGGGTTTACACCTAAATTTTGCGTGTTTTCTCGTCCTCACACCTAGGCAAAATTCGCAAAGCTTTTCTCGCGAGGCGTCCCGACGGCGCCCGACCCTCAAATTCAATCGACACGAAATTCAAGGAGTACTTCCGTGCAACGTGCTGCTTTCAAAGTCGCGCTTTCCGCGATTGCCGTAGCTGCCGCTTTCGCCTCGACGGCTCATGCCGCGGGCTTCATGCTTACCGAACAGTCCGCTGGTTCCCTCGGCCGCGCTTATGCCGGCGCCGGCGTCGACGGTACCGATCTCTCGGGCGTCTACTACAACCCGGCCACGATGGTCCTGCACAAGGGCACGGCCGTTCAACTCGGTCTCGTCGGCGTGGGCCTCAACCTCGACTACGTTGATGAAACCGGCGCCACCGCCAACGGTCGCAACAAGGCCGAAGTCATTCCGCACGGCTACTTTGTCCATCAGATCAACGACACTGTCTGGTTCGGTCTCGGCGTAACGGTTCCGTTCGGCATGGGTACCGAATACGATGAGAATTGGGTCGGCAATCAGCACGGCATTTCCGCCAACATCATGACGGTGGACATCAACCCGAATTTTGCGTTCAAGTTGAACGAAAAATTTAGCTTCGGCTTTGGTGCTTCGCTCCAGTATGCTCAGGCCGACCTTACGATGCGCAAGTCATTGGCCAATATGGGAATCCCCAATGGCGAATACACTTCCGAAATCGATGCTGACAGTATCGCTTGGGGGTGGAATGTTGGCTTCATGTGGTCCCCCGTAGAAAACTTCCGCGTTGGCGTTTCTTATCGTTCTCAGATCCGTCATGACGCAGAAGGCGATTTGACGCTTGACCATGCCAATGCCGACGCCGCCCCTACCATGGCCGCTCTGGGCATGCTCAACAAATTTGATGGCTTCGCCACGGTCACTGCCCCCGCTTGGGCCATGGCTTCCGTCGCTTGGGACGTCAACGAGCTTGTGAGCCTTTATGGCACCTTCCGTTGGACGGACTGGTCGAGCTTCGACAAACTTGAAATTACGAGCAACGGTAGCGTCAACATTCCTGGTTCTGATCCTCGTCCTATCGGAGATACGGTTGTCAACAAATGGCGTGACACCTACCTCGGCTCCCTCGGCATGGACCTTCGCCTCACCGACTGGTGGACGTTGCGCGGCGGCATCGCCTACGAATCCTCGCCGATTGCCAATCCGCAGTACCGTACGGCCATCATTCCTGACGCCGACCGCTGGTGGTTCGCCATTGGTTCCTCCTTCAAGTGGAGCGACAACTTCCAGACGGACATTTCGTTCGCTCACCTCCACGGCGTGCACGAACGCAACCTCTATGGTGCCGATGGTAAGGAAGGCCGTTTCCGCAAGTTGGACGCCTATCTCCTCGGCGCTCAGATGGTCTACAAGTTCTAATCCTTTGATTCGAACGATTTGACCTCGAAAGGACTCGTGTTTCGGCACGGGTCCTTTTTCGTTCATTAGATTCCCCTCTCAGAAATCCCACCTTCCTGTACAACCTATTTTGGTCTTTCCAAAAAGCAAAACCCCGCGGAGTGAGCATCACGGTCGAGGGCGCCCAGGACCGGCTAAGCTTGCGGGGTGTTGTTCAGCAAAGTGTAGTTGATCTTCTTGAGTTCGCTAAGCTTTTTCCAATCCTTTCCTCTAAGTCAACGGGAAAAAGAACATCCTTCAACCATCCTTCTCACAGAAGAGAAGGAGAAGAAACATTTCGTCTTTTCAGGAGACGTTTCATCGGCGTTGCGTCTTGCGCTATAGTCATCCTTCTTAGGTTTTCTCTTCGACTCGCCTTTGACGGACGCCATGGCTCTCGATTCAATATCGCCGCTTTTCACCAAAAGTCCCTTTGCCTTTCAACCGGGCGACCGCTACGCGCTCTCGCTTCCGACGCTCGCAAGCGACGCCCTCGCGCTCGCCCAGACGGGGCTTGAAGCCAAGGCACAGAGAAAGCGCCTCGTCGTGATCTGTGCCGATGCGGCGGACGTCTACCGTCTCTCGCAGGAAATCCGCTGGTTCGCGCCGAACCTCTCCGTCTCGAGCCTCCCCGACTGGGAAACTTTGCCCTACGACGTCCTGAGTCCGCAGGAAGACCTCGTTTCCGAACGCCTCGCGACGCTCTATCGACTCTCCACCGAACGTTCCGAAGGGGACGTCGTGCTCGTCTCCGCCGTCACCGCGTCGCAGCGCTTCGCGCCGGTGTCGTTCGTGGGCGGAAACACGTTCTTCTTCCGCACGGGCGACACGGTGAGCCTCACCTCGCTCAAGTCGAACCTCGTCAAGGCGGGCTACGCCAACGTGAAGGAAGTCCTCGCGGCCGGGGAATTCGCCGTGCGCGGCGAAATCGTCGACGTCTTTCCCATGGGGACGGACCGTCCCTTCCGACTCGACTTCTTTGACGACGAAATCGAATCGATCCGCTGGTTCGACGTCGAGACACAACGCTCGATGGAAAAGGTGGACGAAATCCGTCTTCTGCCCGGTCACGAATTTCCGGTGAACGAGGAAGCCCTCACGGCCTTCCGTCAGCGCTGGCGCGTGCGCTTCCCCGGCGACCCGAGCAAATTCCTCCCCTACAAGGACGCGGGAAACGGCATTCTCTCTCCGGGCATCGAATACTATCAGCCCCTTTTCTTTGACGAAACGGCGACGTTTGCCGACTACCTCACGCCCGAAACGCGCGTGGTGTTCGTGGGCGACATTCAGAAGGCGCTCGAGGGGTTCCTTCGCGAAACGACGCAGCGCGCCCGCATTCTCGCCTCCGATCCCCTGCGTCCCGCACTCGAACCCAAGGAACTGTGGCTCACGCCCGAAGACTTCTTCACGTCGCTCGCCCCCTTCGCGCGCTTTACGATCCGCCGCGTCGAGCAGGGTTCAGCCAAGGATCTGCAGTGCGTCGCGATCGACCGAAAGAGCCAGAACCCCGTGAAGGCGCTCCTCGACTTCACGGAAACGAGCAAAGTGCGCGGTGAACGCGTGCTGCTCCTTGCCTCCTCCGTCGGCCGTCAGGGGACGATGTCGGATCTCTTTCGCGCGTCCGGACTCAACTTCTCCGAATTTGAAACGTTTGACGACTTTCTCGCGTCCGACGCCCCCGTCGGGCTCGCGACGGGGCCGCTTTATCAGGGCACGCGCGTTGAGCACCCGAAGATCGCGCTTCTTACCGAAACGGAACTCTATGCCGCGAGCCCCCGCCGCACGCGGCTTCGCCGCCGCGCGCAGTCGACGAACGTCGAGATGCTCGTTCGCGACATCACCGAACTCAAGGTGGGCGACCCGGTCGTCCACTTGGAGCACGGGATCGGCCGTTATCTCGGACTCGAAAAGATGACGACGGACGAGGGAGAAGCCGAATTTCTGCAGTTGGAATACAAAAACGAAGCGAAGCTCTTCGTACCCATTGCGAACCTCCATCTGATCTCCCGCTACGGCGGGGCCGATCCGGAGCACGCGCCCCTGCACACGCTCGGGCGCGGCGACTGGGAAAAGGCGAAGAAAAAGGCCGCGGAACAGGTCCGCGACACGGCGGCGGAGCTTCTGCACCTCTATGCGCTTCGCCAGAGCCGAGCGGGCTTTGCCTTCAAGGTGTCGGCCGCCGACTACGAAGCCTTCGCCGAAGGCTTTGCCTTTGACGAAACGCCCGATCAGGCGGCGGCGATCAAGGCCGTTCTCGAAGACATGACGTCGGGCCGTCCCATGGACCGGCTCGTCTGCGGCGACGTGGGGTTCGGGAAGACCGAAGTGGCGCTTCGCGCCGCCTTCATGGCCGTGATGGGCGGAAAGCAGGTGGCGGTTCTCTGTCCGACGACCCTTTTGGCCGAACAGCACGCCCAGACCTTCAAGGACCGCTTTGCGCCCTGGCCCGTTCGCGTCGCGGAACTCTCGCGTTTCCGCACGGGGAAGGAAACCCAGCGCACCCTCGAAGGGATCGCCGAGGGGACGGTCGACATTGTGATCGGGACGCACAAGCTCCTGGGCGACAAGGTGTCCTTTGCGCGTCTGGGCCTTGTCGTGATCGACGAAGAGCACCGTTTCGGCGTGCGGCAAAAGGAACAGTTGAAGAAGCTCCGTGCCGAGGTCGACATCCTCACGCTCACGGCCACTCCGATCCCGCGCACGCTCTCGATGAGTCTCGAAGGGATTCGCGATCTCTCGGTCATCGCCACCGCTCCCGAGCGCCGCTTATCGGTGAAGACCTTCGTGCAGCCCGAAGAGGACGGGCTCATCCGCGAAGCCGTGATCCGTGAACTCAAGCGCGGCGGTCAGGTCTACTTCCTTCACAACGAGGTGGAGACGATCGAAAACCGTCGAGAACACCTCGCGAAGCTCATCCCCGAAGCGCGCATTGCGGTTGCGCACGGACAGCTGAACGAGCGCGAACTCGAGCGCATCATGCGCGAGTTCTATCAGCAACGCTACAACGTGCTTCTTTGCTCCACCATCATCGAGACGGGGATCGACGTGCCGAGCGCCAACACGATTCTGATCGAGCGCGCCGACAAGTTCGGACTTGCGCAGCTCCATCAGCTACGCGGCCGCGTGGGCCGAAGCTACCACCAGGCCTACGCCTATCTTCTGACGCCCCCGTCGGGCGCGATCACAAAGCAGGCCGCCAAGCGCCTCGAAGCGATTCAGGCCCTCGAAGACCTCGGAAGCGGCTTTCACCTCGCGATGCACGACCTGGAAATCCGAGGCGCGGGCGAAGTGCTCGGCGAACATCAGTCGGGCGAAATCGCGGAAGTGGGGTTCGATCTCTACAACCGCATGCTCCAGAAAGCCGTGAAGGCCTTGAAGCGGGGGGAAACGCCCGACTTCGAGTCGCCCCTGGCGAGCACGACCGACATCAATCTGCATGCGCCGGCCCTTTTGCCCTCGGATTACGTCCCCGACGTTTCTTCGCGTCTCGGGTTCTACAAGGAACTCGCAAGCGCCTCAGAGGTCTACGACATCGAAAAGACGACCGAGGCCCTGGCCGACCGCTACGGGAAACTGCCCGACGCCGCCAAACGCCTCGCGGACGTGCACAAGCTTCGCCTTCGCTGCGAAGCGCTGGGCGTTCGCAAGATCGACGCCGTCGATTCGGCGACGATCATCGTCTTCGACGAAAAGGCCAGGATCGAGCCGATGGCGCTCATCACGCTTTTGCAGACGAGAAAGGGCGCCCGCATGATCGGGCCCACGAGACTCAGAGTCGACCAAGTTGCGGAGCGCCCCGAAGACCGACTGCGGGTCGTTCGGGAATTGCTCGATACGCTCTCGCTCTCCGAAGAGGAAGCGCGCGCGGTGCAGCGCAAACGCTGACGAACGTCCGGATACGGCGAAGGGCGGCCTTGCGGCCGCCCTCGTCGTTTCGAGCCGCAGTGCTGGCGGCCCTTGGGGACGGATTCGGAATCAGTCGATTTCGATCAGTTCGTAGTTCGCGGCGCCCATGCCGAGCTCGCGCATGTAGGTGAGCTGATGGAGCCCGTGGCGCGATTCCATGCGTTCGACGAGATCGTGGTTGTGCGTCTGCGAATAGACGAGGTCGACCGAAGCCTGATCGACGGCGAGAATGTCGGTCGAGGCGGCGATGCCGATGTCCGGAATCGTCGGTTCGGCAGCGGCGAGGCCCGCGCAGTCGCAGTCCACCGACATGCGGCGCATCACGTTGATGAAGCAGATGCGCTTGCCGAAGTGGTCGCACGTCGCCTTGGCGGATTCCGACATGGTTTCCATGAGGAGTTCCTTGCCGGGCCACTGATCCCAGGGCTTCGAGACGTCGTCGATCGCGTGGACCTGCTGCTTGCCGATCTTCCCGTCGGCGCAGCCGATGGCGATGTTCTTCATGGAGCCGCCGAAGCCGCCCATGGCGTGACCCTTGAAGTGGGTGAGAACGACCATCGAGTCATAGTTGCGGATGTTCTTCCCCATCGAGACGGCCTTGAAGTGCTTGCCGCCCTTCACGGGGAGCATCGTCGTGCCTTCGGCGTCCATGATGTCGACCGGGCAGAAGGTCCAGCCGTTCACCTTGAGCGTTTCAAGGTGCTTTTCCGTCGTGTCGCGGTCGCCCACGTAGAGCGTGTTCGTTTCGACGATCGTGCTGTCGGGAATCTCCTTCTGGAAGGCTTCGACCATGTCGCGCGGCAGAATGTTCGGGCCGTGGCGTTCGCCCGTGTGAAGTTTGATCGCGACCTTGCCGATGATTTCTTCGTTGACGAGCGCGTAGAGCTTCTTCAGGTGTTCGGCGTCGATCTTGCGCGTGAAATAGACCTTGGCCTTTTCGCCGCAGAAGTCGGGGCTGACGCGGCGGCAACCCACGACCGGCGCCTGCGGGAATTCGCCGTCGGCGGGTTTGACGGCGCAATGGTCTTCGTGGCAGCAGCAGGACATGTTTCTTTCTCCTTTCTCGGTGCTGCGTCTCCTCCGCGGAGAGGAGACGTCTTCAGTTTTTCAGTATGCACCCGAAAGGAAGGGCGGACAAGACATATTCTTGCCGAAACTTGCTCGATCGCCTCAATTTCGAAAGACGGGAGGTTCGGAGAATCTCCCCTCAAAAACGCCGGAACGCATATGGACGCTTAAGATTGCGAAGGGCCCTCTTGGGTGTTCGTCGTGTCGCTCCCGCGTTGGAATTTGGCGCGAAGCGCCGTGATTCCCTTGATGAGAAAGCCCACCAAAAAGGCGGAGACGACCGTCCCCTCGCGCACGCCCGCGACGTGTCCGAGAAAGACAAAGCCCAGGATCACGGCGAGGAGCACGAGCGTCACGTCGTTCCAGATCTTGATCGTACCGAAGCTCTTTCGGAGCACCACCGAAAAGGCGAGGACCATGCCTTCGCCCGGCTGCACGATCGTTTTCGAAGCCGCCTGCCAGTAGATGCCGAAGGCGAGAAAGAGGTTCCCGAGAAGTCCCCAGAGAAAGCGGACCGCATAGGGATCGTCGCCGATCCAGGCCGTCCACCCCATGTGGAGGTCGATGAACGAAAGGTCTGCGCATTCCCCATTCTTTCGCGAAGCGAAAGGGTGGGGTCAAGCAGGCCGCGCGTAAGCGCGAAAATCTTGTGAGACACCTAGTTCCAAATCTCACAGAAATGTGCGATACTCCGTAATCGCAACTGTTCCAATTGATTCCGAGGCATGAGCTACGGTTACCGCTTTCCCGCCGAATTCGTCAACAAGACGTCTTCCGAAGTCTACTTTACGTGGTCGGCGGCGCAGGCGCTCGTCTATAAC
>OGIO01000596.1_pt1 | contig 41246 bp, 42 predicted proteins | sample 1571841 | NCBI WGS metagenome assembly OGIO01 (sample SAMEA2582111, study PRJEB24529) | metagenome | biome: Human gut stool | place: China | collected 2011
CTGCAAAGTAGGCACAGGTATCGCCGCCCCAGGCAAAGCAGAGGATGAGCAGGATGAAGAAAACAGCGTCATAGCCAAATTTTTCCACCGGCAAGCGCTCCTTGAGCTGGATAAAGGAGTAGAAGCAGAAGATCACGATGCCTGAAAACACCAAAAGACCGCTGGCCTTCTGGTAGCTGATGGTCCCGTTGCGCACCACCAGATAGATGGCGTAAAAGGTGACCAGCACAAAGGACACCGGCATGACCAGACGGCGCATGACCATGTAGTTGGAGGTCATCACCAGCAGGGTATACGGCACCAGTGCCGCGTACATCAGCCAGTCCTTTTTGGTAAAGCCCAGCGCATTGTAGATCTCGTGGAGGGCAATGAGCGTGATGGCTGCAATGACCAGATTGAAGATCAGCGTGTTGAAGGTGAACATGACGCCAATGAGGACGATGATGCCCACAATGGCTGTGATAATGCGTGTTTTCATAGGTTGGCTCTCCTTTGTTCTGCCGGAAGGCACTCCCCTCTTGCGAGTGCCGCACAACCCGGGGAACGGTCGGGTATTCCGGTCCCTGCGCCGTGCACAGGATATTTTGGGTGTCGTTGCTGCCTTACAGCCCGCCAAAGCGGCGGGACCGGTGGTTATACTCCTCAATGGCGGCGTCCAGGTCGGCACGGGTAAAGTCCGGCCACAGAACGTCCATTTCCACCAGCTCTGCATAAGCGGCCTGCCACAGCATGAAGTTGGACAGACGCTTTTCTCCGCTGGGCCGCAGGATAAAGTCCGGGTCCTTCTGCCCGGCGGTGTACATGGCATCGCTGAGCATCTGCTCGGTGATCTCTTCCGGCTTCAGCTGCCCGGCTGCGGCCTTTTCCGCCAACTGCTGCGCGGCCCGCACGATCTCCGGGCGGCCGCCGTAGTTGATGGCAATGTTCAGGGTCATGCCGGTCTTGACTGCCGACTCCCCTTCCAGCTTGTTCATCAGCTGCTGCAGCTTCTCGTCCAGCACGGTGCGGTCGCCCATGAATTTGATGCGGATGTTGCGGTTCTTGTAGTCAAACCCCTTCAGCAGGTATTCGCCGAACAGCCGCATGATGGCGTTCACTTCTTCCAGCGGGCGCTTCCAGTTCTCGGTGGAAAAGGCATAGAAGTACACCGACGAAACGCCCAGCTCGTCGCAGTAGTCCGCGATATCGCTGAACACCTCGGCGCCTTTTTTGTGCCCGGCGGTGCGGGGCAGGCCCCGGTTCTTGGCCCAGCGGCCATTGCCGTCCATGATGATGCCGATGGACAGCCCCTCCGCAAACTCTCTGGGATGTGCCATTTGCTCCTCCCGGCAGCATTGCTGCCCTGAAAAAAGTGCCGCGCACCACAGGCGCTGCTTTTTTTGAAAAGCGGCTCCCCCACCAGCGCACGACACCTTACATTGTTGTTCTGCTCAGCGCAGCCGGATCAGACGGACATGATCTCCTTCTGCTTTTCTTCCACGGCAGCGTCGATGTTCTTGATATACTTGTCGGTCAGCTTCTGGACATCCTCTTCCATGGTCTTCTGGCTGTCCTCGGTCAGCTCACCGGCCTTCTTCATGACCTTGGCCTTGTCCATGGCGTCGCGGCGGATGTTGCGCACAGCCACCTTGGCCTCCTCGCCCAGCTTGGAGACTTCCTTGGCCAGCTGCTTGCGGCGCTCCTCGGTGGGAGCCGGGAAGTTCAGGCGGATGGTCTGGCCGTCGTCGATGGGGTTGATGCCCACGTCGCTGGCCATGATGGCCTTGCTGATGGCACGCAGCAGGGTGCGGTCCCAGGGGGTGATGGTCAGGGTGCGGGCCTCGCTGACAGCCACGGATGCCACCTGCTGGATGGGGGTGGGCGCGCCGTAGTAGTCCACGGTCACCTTGTCCAGCACAGCGGGGTTTGCACGGCCTGCACGCACAGCGGCCAGCTCGCGGCCCAGGTGCTCCACCGAGCTCTTCATCTTTTCTTCGTAAACCTTGGTGTTGCTGCTCATTGTTGTAGTCTCCTGTTCCTGTTGATATATTCGGTGGGCAGAGTGCACCGGGCAGCCCCGCCCTTCATTGTATGTTTCTGCGCAGAAGGCTATACGCGGTCAGCCCTCATACACCAGCGTGCCCACGTTCTCGCCCTGCACAGCCTTTGCGATGTTGTCCGGGTCAGCCAGATCAAACACCAGGATGGGCAGCTTGTTGTCGCGGCACAGGGTGGCAGCGGTGCCATCCATGACGGCCAGCTGGTCCTCCAGCACCTTGGTGAAGGTGAGGGTATCGTACTTCTTGGCGTCGGGGTACTTGTGGGGGTCCTTGTCGTACACGCCGTCCACCATGGTGGCCTTGAACATCACATCGGCGCTCACTTCCACGGCGCGCAGGGCCGTTGCCGTGTCGGTGGAGAAGAAGGGGTTGCCGGTGCCGCCGCCAAACACGGCGATCTTGCCCTCGTCCATGGCGCGCAGGGCGTCTTTGCGGGTAAAGGGCTGTGCCACCTGGGGCATGGTGATGGAGGTGAACACCTCGGTGGGCACGCCCAGCTGCTCCAGCTTGTCGGAGACGGCCAGAGCGTTCATCACCGTAGCCAGCATGCCGATCTTGTCGGCCAGGGTGCGCTCCATCTTGCCGCTGGAACGGCCGCGCCAGAAGTTGCCGCCGCCCACCACGATGCCGATCTGAACCCCCAGATCGTGGGCCTTTTTCACACCGCCGCAGATTGCATCCATGGTCGGCTCGTCAAAGCCCATGCCTTTTTCGCCGCCCAATGCTTCGCCGCTGATCTTGAGCAGGATACGCTGATATTTCAATGCCATAATCCAAACACCACCTGTTTATATTCCGTCGGGCTGTGTGCCCGACATTGTTATTCAAGTGTATTTTACAATAAAACACGCATAAAGTAAACAGGAAATCTGCCCAGAAAATATGGAACGTTTTATGAACAGGCCCCCGGCAAAATTGGGGCTGGACATTTTCCGGCAGACATGCTATACTATTCTTCGCAAATGCGGGCATCGTACATCGGCTAGTATATCAGCCTTCCAAGCTGAGGAGGTGGGTTCGATTCCCATTGCCCGCTCCATTAAAAAGAGCCTAGATTCGTTGAAATCTAGGCTCTTTTCTTTTGCTATAGCACACTATTTAACACACTTTTGCTTTTTGGTGTGTTATCAGCCCGGCTTTACCTCGATATGCCAGCTCTGTTTTTCAGGCGGCAGCGGTGCGCTCTCTTTGTCGTGGTTCCAATGCCGGTCAACGTCGCACAGCTCCAAAAAGCCATCTTTCAGGCGGTAACAGGCTTCTTCATCCGGGGCAGTATGGCAGCAGGGGCATTGAAAGCTCTCGTTTTCCTCGCTGTCTCTCCATAGCTGCCAGTCATACACAACAAAGGTCTTTCCACAGTTCGGGCAGGTCAGATGCATTTCCAGCATGGTTTTACGCTCCTTCGTTCTTGTTGAAAATAAGACGGTCAAGGCTGTATGCAACGCTGTCTATTGTATGGTTCTCCGCGTCTGGCACACTGGGCAGAAAATTGCCGTCCTTGTCCGTGTCGTACTCATATTGTGAAAACTCACGGTAGATGTTGGGTGTGCGTTTGGGGTCAACTACAAGCGTCCGCTTTTGCAGCCACTTGATGCGGTAGTTTACACAGCCGGGGTGCTTGGTGCAGGGACGCGCCTGCAAGCCGTATGTACGCAAGTCCATGATGCTCTTGGGTTCGGCGCAGTCGCAATAAATAACCTGTTCCGGGGCTGTTTCTGCGCCTGTGATGGGGTTTTTCCTGCTTTCGCCCACATGGTCAAGGCCGTGCGCCCTGATCTCGGCGGCAAGGGCTTCATTTGACAGGCCGCGTTTGTAAATTTCATCTGCAAAATAGATGGTTTCGGTGCTGCGGTCGTAGTACAGCACCACAACAGCGGCAGGGTCAGACGCAAAGCCGAAATCAACACCAACATAGCGGTAACACTGCATTGCAAGCTCTTCGTCTGCGATCTCTCGCACTTCCAGCGTGGTGAACACCTCGCCGCCGCTGCCGGTAGGGATGCCCAGATACTCATGATCGTACACTTTGGGATTCAGAGCTTGGATGCGCTGCGCTTCGTTCAGAAACACATCTCCCAGCCATTCAGGCGGCACCTGGGTGTAATCCGTGTGCAGGGTCAATGCTTCCTCGTTGGGCTGCTGGATGAACTTATTTGCCCAGTTATTCAGGGACACAGGCGGGTTGAAGCTACGGAACACCACAGGCTTACCGCCACGGCCCACGGACTGCATCACGCTGCGGACAAAGTTTTCTCCGGGCAGCTCGGAAAATTCCTCGAACCACACCCACCGGAAAAAGCCCTTTGCAGGCTTGATAGATTTGATTTTGCTGTTATCGTCCAGTCCCCGGAAGATGATCTGCGCGCCGGTGGGAAGGTAGGTACAGCGCATAGGGGACACGGTGCAGCTCCACAGGTCAGACACGCCCAGCGCGTCAATAGCCCACTGGATTTGTGCAAACACAGATTCCCTCAAGGTGCTGCCCCACCGCCTGAACACCACAGCAGAGCCGTTCCCCGTGGGGTCTTTCTGGATGCCGTCCACGATCTCCAACGACACAAAGGACGATTTGCAGGAGCCGCGCCCACCGGGAAGATTGTAGTAGGTGTGTGCATCGGCTTCTATATCCGCGTGGATAGCGTGGTACACAGCCGCTTCATGCTCAGTTGGGTCAATGCCCTGCACGCGCTCAAACGTGGCAGCTCTGGCCGCTTTCCGGGCTTGTAGTGCCCGGATACGCTTTTCCAGTCGGTCAAGCTCCATTCGCTTCCACCTCGTCCAGCAGCTTTTCCAGCTCTGCCAGTTTCTTCTGCTGTTCGTCAATGCGGATGCAGTTTAGAACGCTGTTGCAGCAATTTGTGATAGCCGTTGCCCGCTGTGGGTCGATCTGGTTATTCAGCAGCATATTTGCGATCTTGGACAGCGTGCGGCGTACCTCTGCGGGAGTTGAAAGTTTGATCTTCAAATATACTCACCTCGATACAAAAAGGGCGCACAGGTTGCCCCATGCGCCCAGATGATGCCATATCAGGCGATTGCCTGATAATAGATAGCCTTTGCCTTGTTTTCCAGAACAAAGCAGTCGTAGTAAATACGGCCCTCCACCAGACTGCCGGACAGGAAAGGCGGGTCAAGGTGAATCTTGTACTCTGCCAGTTTGACCGGGGCCACGGTAGCCACGGGATGCGCGATCATGAAGCCAAACTTCGCGGGCAGGCGGTTAGACGCGATCTTGACCACGTTCAGGCCGTCCAGCTGGGCGATAACGCCCTTTTTGCGCAGTTCTGCACCGATGTCCTGATTGTCAAAGGTGGCCTTGGACTGCTTCAGGAGCGTGTAGGCGGTCGGGGTCAGAATGAGCACACGATCAGATGCTGGCACTTCTGCGTCATCCATCTGGGCATTTGCCGTGATGATCTGCGTATAGATGTTCTCAGCGGTCAGGGCTGCGGCTTCCGGCTTAATGCCTGCATTTGCTGCCATCACGCTGTAAACATAGGAGTCTATCTCCGGGAACACCTTCTCACGCTGCTGGCGTGCCAGAGCGCTGGCGGCCGCAACCTGCATCTTGGTTTCGTCCGTGTCCATCTTGTCCACCTCGAAAGTGAACGAACGATCTTTGTTGATCGTGAATGTCTCGGTGGTGGCCTGCAGGGTGCTGATCGTGCCGTACTGGCTCTTGTTTCCATCGAGAATGGGGCCGTTGCGGTTGAAGTCCTCCATCTCGGTGGACTTGACCTTGTACAGTTTGATGGTCTTTGCGCCATCAAAATTGAAATCCTTGTTGGTCACAAGGCTGGTCTTGCTCTCGGAGTAAAACTGTTCATCGGTATATGCTTGGAACTGGGTCGCTAACTCAATAGCCATTTATAGATCCTCTTTCAGTTGTTCAGACCGAAAGCCCGCTTCAACTCAGCGTCTTTGTCTTTACCCTGGGAAAGCCAGGTGGGCGGGGTGTCCACCCTTGCGCCGGTGGTGGTCGTGGTGACAGTGTACCCGTTGCCGGTGACGCTCTGCACCGCCTTTACAGCGGTCTTGAACGCTTCCGGGTCGCTGGTGTCCAGCTTATCCAGCAGCGCCGCGCTGATATGGTTATCAGCCAGATACTGACGGCAGGCTTCCCGGGCTTCCCACTGGTTGAAACGCTGGCTTTTGGCTTCTAACGCTTCCTCGCGGGCTTTCAGATCTTTTTCTCGTGCGTCAAGGTCGCCCACGCGCTCGGCACTCTTGGAGCGCTCACGGGCAAGCCGATCTGCAACGATGGTATTTAGTTCGGATTGGGTAAACATCCGCTCAGAGCCGTTATTTTCGGGCTGCTGGGCGGCGCTGGGGGTAGTGGTGGGATTCTCCATTGATAGCACCTCATTTCCCGTATGAGTAGACGTAAAAAGCAGCAGGCGGCAAACCTTATGCCGCGCATGGCGCACCGGGGAAAGGAAAAGCCCGGTGCAAGGGGTATGTCCGCTCCTGCAATGCTGGGCGCTCTGATCGTGGGTCATGGCACACCCACAGCCAGACCGTGCAGCAAAGAGCAGTCAGGAGCCGGACGGCGCTATAAACCGCCTGCTATGGTCAGTATACCACATTCTGTTGTAAAATGCAAATATAATGCTATGCAATGTCACTTTATTGTCACGTTGCGTTTTTGCTTGGACAGCAGCAGGCTGTATTGTCCGTAGGTCATGCCCATAGCATCAGCCATTGCGGCAGCTTCACCCAGTGACAGCGGTTCACCGTGTTCCGCATGGTATGCGGCCCATGCCAGAGTTTTTACGCGGTTCCGTTCCCGTTCATCCTGGGCTTGCTTCATCTCGCAGTCAAGACAGCGGATTCCCGGTGCAAACTGGTACATCACAGCCCCACAGACAGGGCATTTTTTGAGTCTTTTCTTCATGGTATAAGATGACCTCCGGCAAATAAAAAGAGCGTGCAGCAGCCTTTCCGGGGCTGTAACACGCTCTCAGGGGTGGGGGTGACGCTATGTACTCAACGCACCACCGTTAAAATTTACTCTTTGTAATGGTCTGAAAGAGCGTCTGTACTACACTCATATTGTACCATAAAGAGGACTTAACTGCAAGAATTTTACCTTGCAATGTCATTCTTCGGCTTCTTCTTTCTCGTAGTCGTCCAGCCATGCCGCCACGGTTTCAAGGTTCATCGGCGGCGGCGCGATCACGGTATTGGTCGCAACGTCTTTGATGAAGTAGAGCTTCGTGCTCTTGTCCACATCCACGTCAAGGCCGAGTGCATTTGCCCTTTTGTTCAGGCGCAGGAAGTCGAGAAAACGGTTGCGCTGCGCTTCGGATAGGCTGAGCACCTCTTCCACCAGCTCGACCGCCATTTTCCTTTTCTCCGGGGTCATGTTAGGGCAATACACTTCCGCTTCCTTCACAAGCTGCTCGTGCAGTTCCTGTTTAGTCATGTTGCACACCCCCTTACCGGATGCCGCTGAACCACATCACAGCGGCACCGAGGAAACAAACCAGGGCGAACGGGCCCACGACAGAAAATTGAAAAGCGGTGTAACCAAACATTGAAAATCCCTCTTCTTTCTGATAAAATGAGGGCGGGAAACATTACTGCAATGCGTTGTCCCGCCATTTGCCGCCCCTCCCTGTTGGCGCAGGGAAAGGCGGCTTCGTTGTTTGTCGGGCGGTCTTAATCAGGACGGCATGAAAGCGTCTTTGACAGACTTCACGAGTTCTGCAAACTTCTCCGGGATCATGTCGTGGGTAAAATCTGTATAGGCTTCAACGCCGTTCTTCACACCTTCCTGCTCTGCCTGCGCCATCAGATCAGCGGCCAGCAGTGCAATGGTGTTTTTATCCACGGTGCTGACGGGCAGGTCATTCAGAGCGTTCATCAGGGCATTCGCTGCATTAACCAGCGGTTCACACTGCATACGGACTTCACGCGGGATAATGAGCAAACCTTCTTCGCCCAAAGAAATGCCGAGAATGTCAACGCTGCAAGGCGCTACACTGGGGGCTTCTTCCTCGTCGTCGTCCAAAAATTCATACGGGGACGAACCCTGCCGCACATCAATAGAAAGTTCGGGCTTGCCCTCTGCGCTCAGGGTCGGCGTGATGAACACCACCGTGTCGTCACCATCCTCCGGCTTATCAGACAGCCAGAGCTGCACGCCGTCGCTGGGGTGGCGCTCTTCCTTGCAGTAAAAAGGCGCGTCATAAGACAGGGACTTGCCGCGAACGGCATTGTTGAGCACATGAAGTGCGTTGTCGGGGCCATCGGTCTGAATGGTCAGATTGTCGTTGTAAATTGCCTTCATGGTAAAACCTTTCTGTGCCCTACGGGCACGGTCAAAATATTGTGAACGCTCAGGGTGAGCGGTCAGGCTGTCTTGTTGCTGTCGCTGATCTGGGCGGCAGGCTGGGGTTTTTTCGGCAGTTGGGTCAATGCCGGCGCTTTCAGGTCGCAAATAGGTGCATCGGCCAGCATTTTATTGAAGCCGGGACGCACAAAGCGGTTCAGCTCGCTTTTGCTGTTGTGGTTGACCATATCGCACAGGCCACGCGGAGAACCGGCCCATTCCTTCACCGCCGGGGGCAGGCTTTCAAAGCGCCGCCGGGCGACATTCAGGCATTCGCTGCGATCTTCGCCCGCATAGCCGCCGTTTGCATAGGTCGCATAGGATTCTGCAATCTCATGTGCAGCACTGAGCGTGTCCAGCCACAGCGTTGCATTAGACGGGATATTTTTGCGCATGATCTTGCGGACAGCGTCGCACCAGTCCGGGATAAACTGCTTTGGATAGCGGCATCTGCCCAGTGCAGTGTAGAATGCTGCTTCTGCGATATCGTCCGGTACAGTGCCCAGATTAGCCGTACAGACCTTCAGATAAACAGCCATTGCCTGATCAGAGAAGGTCTCGCCAAAATGAGCAAGCCGGGCTTGCGTGAGTTCTTGCAGTTTCTCAATCGTCATTAGATCACCCCATTTTTGCGTTTTAGATCGTTGATAATACGGCTTATTTGGTCGCTGGTGCTTTCAAACTCTGGCACGGTGCTGGCGGGTTTGTCCTTGTCCAGCGGATAAAACTTTAACCAGCCCTGCCGCGTGGCCTGTTTGATGATCTCCACCCATTCGCACGGCTGAAACTCTTCATCCAGCTGCTGGCACAAGCTGCGGCGCATGGTATTGGTTAGGGTCTTGCGCTTCTCCTTGCGCATTTGGTCATAATCTTGAAGGGTTTGCAGTAACTCGCCGTCACCATCGGCAAAAGATTTGAAAATGTCCACAGGGTATGTAGCAGGCTCGCCAGCCGCGGCAGCGGCGTTGTTATCCTTGTCCCTGTCCTTATCCGTGTCCATGTCCACATCCTTATCCTTATCCATGTCCTTATCCGGTTTTTCATTTTTGGAAAGGGGGCTTTCCGGACTTAGTAAAGGGGGCTTTTTAGGTCTGCCGCCTTTTTCGCCACTACTCTGATATTTTCGGCTGTTGTCGATGTTTGGTTTTATTGCAATCCAGAGCGGACGGAGTGACTTTTTCAGAGGAATCTCCTCACCGCTGATGCCATATTGACACACAGCAAAGAGAAAGTCTCCGCGATCTCTGGGGTTTAGTTCGCAAGCCGCTTCAAGGTATGATGCAAAAAATTTGAAGCTGTTTGCCATCATGCACCCCGTTTCTTCGGCACATCTTCAAAAAAGAAAATGCCGATTTCATCTGCTGGAATGTCCAGCACCCTGCACAGCCCTGCGATCTCCCGCGCCGTGAACGGCAGCCGTCCGGTCATGCGGGCGGTCAGCGTGCTGGGCGGTATGCCTGCCCGCCGGGCGGCTTCTGCCTGCGTCAAATCGTGCTCTGCAAAGCGCACGCGCAGACGATGAAATTTTCTGTACATTGCGTTACACCTCACTTTCCATCAGTTCGTCCAGCGGCACGCCTAGGGCGGCAGCAATGTGGCGTGCGGTCTTTTCGCTGATATTCCGACCATTGAATGCAGCGCCCACCCAGCGGCGGGATAGTTCAAGGCTTTCTGCAATCTCGCATTGGTTCTTACCGGCAACGAGAAGCGCAGTTTTTGCTTTTACAATATTAAAGCGCATCGGTTGCTCTCCTTTCGTAAAATTGTATCGTGAAATTCTATTTTGTAAATTCCACAATGCAATTATATTCCAGTTTGGGGATTATGTCAATACTTGTTTGAGAATTTTTTCTTTGCGTGGTATACTCTTATAAAAAGGGGGTTCTAAAATGGGTGTCGCAGCAAAAATAGGAGAAATCGCAAAAAAAAGGGGAATCCCTTTAAAAGAATTAAGCCGAAGGGCTGATATTCCATATACGACACTGTACAATGCCGTAAAACGAGATAGCAAAATAGATATTGAAACAGCACGAAAAATTGCTGCTGCGTTGGGGATTTCCGTGCTGGAGCTTGACCCGGATGCTGGCGAACGAAGTGAACTTAAAGCCTTTAACGAATTGATTTCACTCGTTGCGGAAGATGAAGTAAAAGGAAACTATCAATTTTCAGATTCAAGTGATTTGAATTTTATTAGAACACAATTTCGTGATAAGTGGATTCCTTCAGTTTCGGCAAAATATAATGTATCGCCTGAACTTTTAAGAGCCATGGTCTCTTATTCCGGTAAAGATGAATTATCTGATGAATGGTCTAAGGACGCAATATGGCTGGAATCAACCGATAAGGAAAGGGCTCGTCGTGCTTTTCAGCAGCTTTCAAATGATTGGCGCAAAGAAACTGCTATCAACTGGCAGATAGAAATATTGAAAAATCGTTTCAAACAAAATTATAACAATGCGGTTTTTGAAGCCCTTATGCAGCTTTATCAAGACAATGATGCCTTTACAAAAGAACTAGCAGACCGGTTAGAGGGGCTTGTTTATAATCTCCCACCCAACCCCCCCACCGAAAAATAAAAGCCCACTGCGCAGAGCACAGTAGGTGGCGGGGATAGCGGAAAACCGGCTGTCAAGGTTTTTCGGATTTTTCGGAAAAACCCACTGATGGGCAATCATTGACATAGAAAGGGGGGTGTAGCCAGATGAACAAGAGAACGAACACCGCGCAATGGGAAGAAAAATACCAGCGCTGGCGCATAGCCGTGCAGAAAGACGGCGTGAGAAAACAGTTTTACAGCTCCACGCCGGGGCGCACAGGGCAGCGGGAAGCCAATGCAAAGGCGGATGCCTGGCTGGAAAATGATATTGCAGTCAAGGCCGGACGGGTCGAGAATGTCTATCAGCTATGGATAGATGATCTCAAACTTACCACCAGCACAGGCAACTGGAAGCCCGTAGAAAGCCGCTGGCGCACCTGGGTGCTGCCGATCATCGGCAAAAAGAAGGTCAACACCCTTACAGACCGGGACTTGCAAACCATCATCAACAAGGCCGCTGCCGCCGGGAAGAGCCGCAAAACTTTGCAGCTGATTGCCAGCGATCTCCGGGCATTCTGCAAATACTGCCGCAAAGCAAAGCTCTCCACTTTCCTGCCGGAGGATGTGCAGATACCTGCAAGCGCACGTTACAAGGGCAAGAGCGTCTTGCAGCCTGCCGATCTGGTCAAGCTGTTCAGCGTGGACACAACCCTTTACAGGGGCAAGCGGGTGCATGATGACTTTATACACGCCTACCGCTTCCAGACGCTTACAGGCTTGCGGCCCGGGGAGCTGTTGGGGCTGCGCTGGGCAGACGTGCAGGGCAACACGGTGAATGTGCGCCGATCTATCAACATCCACGGTGAGGAAACACAAGGCAAAAACCAGAATGCAATCCGGTCTTTCGTGCTGTCTGGCCTTGCCCGTGCCGTGCTGGAACAGCAGCGGGCAGTGACAGGGACACGGGAAAGCGTGTTTGAAATCAGCAGCGAACTGTATTACTGGAAGCGCTGGCAGGCCTATTGCAAGGCGAACGGCATTGACAGAATATCAGTGTATGAGCTGCGGCACACCTTTGTCAGTGTGGTCAAGACGCTGCCAGAGGGCGAAATCAAAGAGCTGGTAGGCCACAGCCAGAACATGGACACCCTCGGCCAGTACTCCCACGCTCTCACCGGGGACGCGGAAAACACCGCGCAGGCCGTCAATGCTGCTTTCCTCAAGCTGCTGGGAAACGGCTGATTTGTAACACACTTTTTAACACACAGTTGCTTCCAACATTCTTGTATAGTGCACAGAATGATACACGATTCACGATAAAAATAGCGCTGGCAAGAGGATAAAATCTGACGTTTTACAGCGTTAGAACGTGGTTTATTAGTTCGATTCCCATTGCCCGCTCCACTAAAAAGGCACGCTGATTTGTCTGGAATCAGCGTGCTTTTCTTATTATTTACCACGCTTTTTACCTCACATAGCAAAACAGCAGGCAGTTCCCGCAAAAAGGAGCTGCCTGCTGTTGTTTTTCATTCTGTCAGGCCCAGGGCTGCAAACTCTCTTGCAAGGCCGTCCTCGTACACGGTGGGGGCGATGCGGTCGCACAGCTGCTTCAGCCGCTCCGAGCCGTTGCCCATGCACACACTGATCCCGGCGGCCTGGGTCATCTGCAGGTCGTTATCGCTGTCGCCAAAGCCAACGGTATCTTCCTGCGGGTGGCCCAGATGCCGGCAGATGGCCCGGATGCCGGTGCCCTTGTCGAATTTGCGGTTGATGAGCTCCCCGTTCACCATGCCGTCATCCATGGTGTCCAGGTTGCTCTCGCAGAACACGAACTGGTCCTGATACAGCCGCTTGGCCTCGTCCAGATCGTGCAGGTGCTCAGCAATGTACACGATCTTGTAGATCGGCTGGCCGTCGTACCGGTCCAGCGGGGTCAGGCTCATGCCGTCCTGCATGGCCTTGCGCCAGCGGGCTGCTTCGCTGTTCAGCGGCTTGTCCGGCGCGTCGGCGGTAAACTTCCAGCGCGCGGTCATCTTCGGCCCGGCAAAGGTCTCGTCACGGGACTCCAGCGTGTAGTCCACGCCGTGCTGCTCCAACACGGCGCTCAGGCCGCTGCACTGTTCCGGCTCCATGGGCAGGTCCACCAGCACCTGCCCGTCGCAAAGCACATAGCCGCCCGCGCTGCAGATGGCACCGTCAAAACAGCCGTACTCCAGCAGCGGCGCGGTCATGCGCAGGTTGCGTCCGGTGCACAGAAACAGCTTGTGCCCGTTGGCCCGGGCCGCCCGCAGCGCCTGCAGGGTGCTGTCCGGGATGAGCATATCCCCCGGCGGCAGCAGGGTGCCATCAATGTCCAAAAAAATCAGCTTACGGTTCATGCGTCCTCCTTTATCCGGATCGAACCACGGTCCACCACGCTGTACCCCAGGGTGGTCTGGCGGACAGGGCCGCCGTTTTCCGGGTGCTCCAGCATCTGCAGCAGCATCCGGGCGGCTTCCACACCCACCTGTTTCTGGTAAAAGCGCACGGTGGTCAGACCCGGCTCCACAACGCCGCCCACCCAGCTGTCGCCAATGCCGGCCAGACTGACCTGGGTGCCGATGGCGCGGCCTGCCGCCCTGAGTGCCCGCATGGCCCCCAGCGCCACCGTGTCGGTCACGCACACCACGCCGTCCAGATCCGGGCAGCAGGCCAGCAGCTCGTTCATGCAGCGCTCGCCCTCTTCCATGGTAAAGGCAGAGCAGCACAGCCGGGGCAGCTTGTCGCCGTCCAGCCCGGCAGCGTTCAGGGCGTCCTGCACACCCTGACGGCGCGCAAGCCCGACGGCCTGATCCTTCTCGGTGCCGCCGATGTACGCCAGCCTGCGGTGCCCGCAGGCCAGCATCCGCTGGGCCAGCTCCCGGGCCGCACTGCGATCGTCGTTGTACACGCAGGGCACCTCCGGGAAGCGCTGCCCGGTGACCACCAGCGGCACCCGGCAGGCCTTGAAGGCCCGGGCCAGCTGAGGGCTGTAGTAGCACCCCAGCAGGATGATGCCCGCCACATGGTTGCGCTGCATGGCGGTCAGGTAGCCCAGCTCCCGCTGCTCGTCCAGCTCGGTGTTGCCCAGCAGAATCAGGTAGTTCTGTTGATCCAGTTCGCTGGCGATGCCGGCGGTGATCTGCCCCACCGACTGGGAGCTGATGCTGGGGGCAATGACCCCGATCTGGTTCACCCGGCCGGTGCGCAGAGTCTGGGCGGCGGCGTCCGGGCGGTAGCCTGTTTTTTCCACCACTTCCCGGATGGCTTCCCGCTTCTGTTCACTGAGCGGCCCGCCGTTGAGATATCGGCTGACTGCCGCGCTGGACACGCCAGCCATTTTTGCAATGTCACTGATGGTCATGGGGCAAGTTCCTCTCACACGCTCTGCTTCCCGCAGATTGTAAACGTTTTCACTTTCTATTATAAACCGGCCTGCACCGTCCCGCAAGGGGTGCAATGGCCTGTTTTGTTGCAGCGGCATCCCCAGTTTTTGGCAGTCCTGCACAAATCCGCTTGCATCTGGCAAGCAGGATCCAACTCTTTTTTGCTATTCCGGCGGGCAGCCCTTACAGGACACCCATGTGCAGTGCCCGCAGCAGCAGGCCCAGCACCAGCACCACCAGCAGCAGGGTTAGGATGGTCCTGTTCCCGGTGCGCTTCTTTTTGGAGCTGCGGCGTGCCGGGGCGCTGCGCTTGCGGGCAGCCGTGCGGCTGTTGTTCGACGCTTTCCCGCCCGACGTCCTGCTGCCGGTACGGGCCGCAGGCTTCGCCGCTTTGCTCTGCCCGCGGGTGTTGTCGGCCGGGCGGGCCGCCTTCCGGGCACCGCACTGCTCCAGAAAGCTCTCGGCCTCCCGGTAATACTGGGCCAGCTCGTTTTCCCGGAAGGCGGTGTCCGCATACCCTTCTTCCAGGCTCTCGATGGCCTCATGGAACAGCAGTGCGGCCTGCGCTGCATCCTGTGCGTCGGCGGCGTGGGCCGCCTCGTTGCGGGCGGTGCGCACCGCGTTGCAGGCCCGGCGGGCTGCGCCGGGGTGCCGGGTATTGCCCAGCAGGTCCAGCGGTTTGGCGGCGTCCTTCTCCGGGTCCAGCAGCACCCGCATGCACAGGGTGGTGTCCAGCTGCTGCCAGCTGGTCTTGCCGCTCAGGTCCGGCATCCGGTCGTAATAGTCCGGGCTTTCCTTCTGGCGCTGGGCAATGTGCCGCAGCAGCGCGTCCAGACTGTGGCTGCCCGGCTTCTGCTCCCAGTGCCAGCGCAGCAGGCGGCGGCTGATCTCGTCGCATTCGGTCTTGATCTCAAATGCAGCCTGCAATGCTTCGTCCTGCATAATGGCCTCCTTTTTCCTTCTTGTGCAGAAAAGGCGGAGGTGGCACACGCCTTCCTCCGCCTTCTTTCTGCATTCTTTTACAGCATGAATTGATAATACACAAAGCCGCACAGGGCCACTGCCGCACAGACGATGGCCGTGATAGGCGGCACCCAGCGGATCAGCGCTTCGGCCACGCTGTCGCGGTCATCTTCCTCGTCCTCGTCCAGATCGTCATCCGGTACTTCCTGCACCGGTTCGGCGCGGCGGGAGGGCGCGGGGATCACCCGGGTGCCCTCGTCGGTACTGCTGCCCGGGAACGCCGCCCGGGTGGATGCATCCAGCACACGGGTGTGCTCCTCGGCATCCTCCAGCGGCTCGCGGCGGAGCTCAAAGGGTTCCACCTCCTCGGCCGGGCTGCGGGGTGCGCTCACCACGCGGGTGGGCTCCTCGCCAGCGGGTGCCGCCCCCACGATGCGGGTAGGCTCTTCCGCTGCGGCGGGCTGCGCCGGAACTTCGGCCGCGGGCCGGGCAGGCTGCTCCGGCTGCAGCAGCGTGTTCAGCGCGTTCTGCAGCAGGATGCGGTCACACCGGCACTCGGTGCAGTAGACCGTATCTTCCTCTTTGGGATGGAATGCACCGCAGGCGCAGTACCAGCCGTTCTCAAACACCTGGGGCTGATACTTCAGGCCGGTGCGGTTCATGCGGCTTTCCAGCGCCTTCTGCAGCTCCGGGCTCAGGCGGCGGGGTGCCGACAGGCGCACCCGCTTGATGTCCTTGAGGTGCACCACGCGCTTACCGTTGTACACGTTGACCAGCGAGACGTCCACACTGGTGATGGCCTTGGACGTAATGAACACGGCATCGTCCATGCCGAACAGCTCGCCGGGCTTCACTTCGATGTCCCGGTACTCAAACTGATCCTCACACAGGATCACGCCGTCCACGCCCTTGCACTTGAAGTGCACTTCCAGAGCGGTCAGGGTCACGCGGGAAATGTTCTTGAAGGTCAGGCAGACGGCATTCTCGCCGCTGACATCCCCCCGCAGCAGCTCCACGCAGACAAACTGCACCGGGCTGCCCGGGGTGTAATAGTTCGCACGGGTCCGTGCGACCGGGTTGAAGTTTTCCTCCACGACACTCGCTCCTTTCCGGGGTCATTCCGTTGCTTCCGGGGCATCCTGCTCCGGTGCGGGGTCCTGCTCCGGCTGCTGACCGGTCGGCTGTTCTGCCGTCTCGGCCTGCTCGGCATGCTCTGCGGTCTCTGCCTTCTCGGCGGTCTCCACAGGCTGGGCGGGCTGCACGGTCTGCTCCGGCTGCCCGGCATCCACGTCCTCCAGGGGAGGCAGGGTGCCCCCAGCCATAATGGTGTTGAACTGCTGCTCGTTGAGCTTTTCACGCTCCATCAGGGCCTTGGCCAGTGCGTGCAGCTGGTCGATGTGCTCGGTCAGGGTGCGGCGGCAGGTCTCGTAGGCCTCGTCGATGATGTCCCGCATCTCGCCGTCGATCTCGGCAGCGGTGGTCTCACTGTAACCCTTGCCCTGGCCCAGATCACGGCCCAGGAAGGTCTCCTCCTGGGAGGTGCCGTAGACCACCGGGCCCAGACGCTCCGAGAAGCCGTACTTGGTGATCATCTGCCGGGCGATGTTGGTGGCCTGCTGCAGGTCGTTGGAGGCACCGGTGGAGATATCCTCCAGGATCAGCTGCTCGGCCACACGGCCGCCCAGGCTGGACACGATGTCCTCGAACATCTCGCCCTTGGTCACATAGCTGCGATCCTTTTCGGGCAGGTACATGGTGTAGCCGCCGGCCTGACCGCGGGGGATGATGGTGATCTCATGCACGCGGGGGTGGTGCTTGCAGTAGAAGCCCGCCACGGCATGGCCTGCCTCGTGGTAGGCGGTAAGCTTCTTTTCTTCCGGGGTGACCACACGGCTCTTCTTTTCCGGGCCGGCCATCACCTTCATGGAAGCCTCTTCGATGTCCTCCATGGTAATGGCCTTGCGGCTGCGGCGGGCTGCCAGCAGGGCAGCCTCATTGACCAGGTTCTCCAGGTCGGCACCGGCAAAACCGGCGGTGCGCTGGGCGATCACCTTCAGCGACACATCCGGAGCCAGCGGCTTATTCTTGGTGTGCACCTTCAGGATCTCTTCGCGGCCCTTGACGTCCGGCAGGCCCACAAAGACCTGACGGTCAAAACGGCCGGGACGCAGCAGCGCCTTGTCCAGAATGTCGGCACGGTTGGTGGCAGCCATCACGATGATGCCGTCGTTGGCCTCAAAGCCGTCCATCTCCACCAGCAGCTGGTTCAAAGTCTGCTCGCGCTCGTCGTGGCCGCCGCCCAGACCGGCACCGCGCTGACGACCCACTGCGTCGATCTCATCAATGAAAATGATGCATGGCATCGTCTTTTTCGCCTTGTCGAACAGGTCACGCACGCGGGATGCGCCCACGCCGACGTACATTTCCACAAAGTCGGAGCCGGAGATGGAATAGAACGGCACCCCTGCCTCACCGGCACAGGCACGGGCCAGCAGGGTCTTGCCGGTACCCGGAGGGCCCACCAGCAGCACGCCGTGGGGGATGCGGGCACCCAGCGTATTAAACTTGTCCGGGCTCTTGAGGAACTCCACCACTTCCTTGAGTTCCTCTTTTTCTTCATCCTCACCGGCAACGTCGGCAAAGGTAGCGGTCTTTTTGTTCTCGCGCTCATCCTTCACGCGGGCCTTGCCCACGTTCATGATGCCGCCGCCGGCACCGCCGCCGCGCATCATGGAGAACAGCAGGAAACCGGTGCAGCCCAGCATGGCCAGATAGAACAGGATCTCCATCCAGGGGATGCTCTCCTTGAGCGGGGTATAATCATACTCCATCGGGGCATCGGGGTTTGCTTCGTCGTAGGCTGCAATGTAGCTGTCCACATTCTTGACGAACATGGAGGCATAGGGCAGCTTGTAGCGCACGGTCACGGTGCCGTCGCTGTTCTTCTCGGCCCCGGTGGAGCCGGAGGAGGAAGAGGACAGCATCCCGGACAGCAGCCCGCCGGTGGACTGCACCGTGCTCACGGACGACGGGTCGGGCAGGGCCAGCTTGCCCTCCTTGAGGGTCATGGTGAGCACACCGGTGTTCAGGTCCAGCGTGAACTTGGTGACCTGCAGGTTCTCAAAATACTGCACCGCCGTGGAGTAAACCATGGAGGACGAGCCGCCGCTGCTGCTGCCGCCGCCCAGCACGCTCCATACCATGAGCACGGCAGCCAGTGCCAGTGCCAGGATCAGCGGGTTGAAACGAGGTTTCTTCGGTTGCAAAAAAATCAACTCCAGTTCAGGGTGAATTTGATCCGGGACTTACTTCGTGTAGATCTCGGGCTTGAGCACGCCCACATAGGGCAGGTTGCGGTACTTTTCGTCGTAGTCCAGGCCATAGCCCACCACGAACTCGTCCGGCACCTGGAAGCCCTCGTAATCGGGCTGAATGTCGGCCTTGCGGCGGCTAGGCTTGTCGAGGATGGTGCAGATCTTGACCGAGTTGGGGTTGCGCATCTTGAGCATGGGCACCAGCTTGGACAGGGTGACACCGGTGTCGAGGATATCCTCCACAATCAGCACATCCTTGCCGGACAGATCACCGTCCAGATCCTTGATGATCTTGACCAGACCGCTGGTCACGGTGTTGCTGCCGCCGTAGCTGGACACCACCATGAAGTCGATGCTGCAGGGGATGGTCACTGCCCGCATCAGGTCGGCCATAAAGACCACCGACCCCTTCAGGATGGACACCAGCACGAGGTTTTTGCCCTCGTAGTCCTTGCTGATGCGTGCACCCAGCTCCGCAACCTTGGCTTTCAGCTGTTCTTCCGAGACCAGAACGGTCTTGATGTCATCATTCATGCTCATGATGTTTCTCCTTTTTATCCCTTCAAGTTTCCTGTTCCATCTGCAGGATCTGCGTCGTGGTCTCATCCGGTGCAAGGCCCTCGGCAAAGCCGCTGCCGCACACCCAAAGCACCTCGCTGCCTGCTGCCAGCAGCGGCAGCGTGTCCCGCTGCTGCGCCGGGATGTCCGCTTCGTTCATCCATTTGCGCAGGCGGTTGTGCACCGCTCGCCCGGCGGGGCGGTAAACATCCCCCGGCTGGCGGGTGCGCAGAACAAGACCAGCATACAACGTAGTTATTCTAGCATAATCCGCCCGATTTTTTAAGTCTTTTTTATGAACGACTTGTATTTTTTCTTCAAAATCCGCCGGGAACACCCGTGCAGTCAGGGTTTTGCCCCCCGGCAGAGGCATCCGGGCCGGTTTTCCGGCCTGCAGGGCTGCGGTAAATGCGGCCGCCGCATCGGCGTCCCAGCCGGCGGATTCGGCCTGTGTTTCCTGCCGGAGCACCCCATCTGCCGCGCAGAAGCGGACCTTCCCGGTCAGCTGCACGGCTCCGCTGCCCTGCTGCACCAGCTGCGCCAACAGCCGGATATATTTTTCTTCCGGGTCCCGCACCGGGGCCGCCAGACGGTGCAGGGCCGTTTCCAGAATGGGCGCATCCGCTGCCGCCAGCGGCTCCAGCCGCCAGCACACGGGGTCCGTGTCCGACAGGCGGGCATCCATCAGCAGCGCTTCGGCCTTTTGGGCAAAGTAGGCATCGGCCTGCGCCGCCTTCTCGCAGAAGCGGGCCAGATTTTCCGCCGCCGCCTCGTTCGTGCTCTGCAAAGCAGGCAGTGCCGCCCGGCGCAGCCGGTTGCGGGCATAGGCGTCCGTCTCGTTCGTCTCATCGGTGACCCATGTCTGCCCGGCCGCCCGACAGACCGCCTCGGTGTCGGCCCGGTTCAGGCAGAGCAGCGGCCGCAGATAACACCCGCGCCGGGGCCGGATGCCTGCCGCGCCGTGCAGCCCGGTGCCCCGGGCCAGCCGCAGCAGCAGCGTTTCGGCCTGGTCATTTGCAGTATGGGCCGTTGCCACGGCATCTATCCCCTCTTCGCACAGGCGTTCAAAGCAGGCATAGCGCAGGCGGCGGGCCCAGTCCTCCCCGGCGTGGGGCGGCGGCGCATCCACCGTGTCGGCCAGTTCTGCCGCGTGGAACACCCGCAGCGGCACCCCCAGTGCCCCGCAGGCCTGCCGCACAAAGGCTTCGTCCCGGTCGGCGGCGGCGCCGCGCAGGCCGTGGTTCACATGGCAGGCTGAGAGGGTGTAGCCGAACTCCGGCTGCAGCGCCCGCAACAGGAGCAGCAGCGCCATGCTGTCGGCCCCGCCGGAAACCGCCGCCGCCAGCCGCAGCGGCTGCCCCGGACACAAAAGCCGGTTCTGCAGGCAGAAATCCCGCACCGCAGCCCGGCAGTCTTTCTCGTTTTTCATCGGTTCAGCGCTTGAAATCCACATCCATGAAGCGGGTGTGGGCACCGTCCCAGCCCAGCGGCACGGTACTGGTCTCACCATGGCGGTTCTTGGCCACGATGCACTCGGCCGTGTCGGCATCCACCTCGGCACCGTCCGGGTTCTGGCTGGCGTAATAAGAATCGCGGTACAGGAACAGGACGCAGTCGGCGTCCTGCTCGATGGAACCGGAATCACGCAGGTCGGACAGCTGGGGCCGGTGGCTGGAGTTGTTGCCCTGCTTTTCCACCGCACGGGACAGCTGGCTCAGCGCGATGATGGGCACGTTCATTTCCTTGGCCATGATCTTGAGGTTCCGGGTGATGGAGCTGATCTCCTGCACGCGGTTCTCGGTGCGCTGGCCGGTGGTCATCAGCTGCAGATAGTCGATGACGATCAGACCTACGTTGGGGCGGGTGGGGTCCTGGTTCACCCGGCGGATCTTGGCCTTCATCTCGGTGATGGTGATGCCGGAGGTATCGTCCATATAGATCGGTGCATCGTGGAGTTTTTCAGTGGCCAGCGCCAGATACTCCCAGTCCTCGGCGCGCAGGGCACCGGTGCGGAAAGCCTGGCTGTCGATGCCGGCCTCGGCGGACAGGATGCGATTGGTGAGCTGCTCCTTGGTCATTTCCAGGCTGAAGATGGCCACCGGCACCTTCTGCTGCATGGCCACGCGGGTGGCGATGTTCAGCGCAAAACTGGTCTTGCCCATGCCGGGGCGGGCGGCCAGGATGATCAGGTCACCGCGGCCAAGGCCGGTGAGCACCGTGTCCAGCAGGCGGAACCCGGTGGGGATGCCCTTGTACTTGTCGGCATCCGGGCCGCTGATCTTCTGCAGGTTGGTCAGAGTCTCCACCATGCTGGAGGAAAGCGGGGTCAGGGCGCTGGAATCCCGGCCGGAACGGATCTCGTAGATGCGCTGCTCGGCATTTTCCAGCAGCAGGTCGGCGTCCGGCTCGTCCCCGGCGTCCTGCAGGATATCCTTGGCCACGTCCATCAGCTGGCGCACCAGATACTTTTCCTGCACGATCTGGGCGTAGGCCTTCACGTTGGAGATGCTGGGCACCGTCTCGGCCAGACCGGTCAGGTACACCTTGGCTTCGTCCGCACTGGGGAACACTCCGTCCGAGATGACCGCATCCAGCAGGGTCACAAAGTCAATGGTCTGGTCGTTGGTGAACAGCCGCAGCATCTCGCTCCAGATCTGCGCGTTCTGCCGGGTATAGAACATTTCCGGCTTGATGATCTCCACCAGGTCAGTCAGGGTGTCGGGCTTGAGCAGCACCGCGCCCAGCACGCTCTGCTCCGCCTGCATGTTGAACGGCTGGTTGATGCCCACGCTCTCCAGATTCAGTTCGTTGTTATAATGTCGTTCGTTCGGCATGGTCCTTTATCCTTTTGCATTGTTGTCGTATCCGTCCAGAAACAGGCCGTCCACAATATTGCAGAACACCTCCGGCTGCCTGAGCGGATGTGCTCTGCCCTTCCACCACATGGTCGTGCGGCTGGCGGAAAGCACCCGGACTTCCCCGTTTTTCAGGGTATAGGTCACGGTCAGTTCCGGGTCTGTGGTGTCCGGCGCCCCCAGCTTATAGTTCAGCAGGTTGGCCGCTTTGACCAGCAGCTCAACATTCTCAGTGTCCGTGACCGTAACGGAACCGCTGTCCAGGCTCACCAGGGTGACGCTCTGCACATCCTCCGCCTTGGGCAGCCCCAGCAGCGGCACTCCATACCGGCCGATCCAGACCGCTGACGCGATCAGTACCGACAGCACCACGGTCAGCAGGGTCTGCAGCCACGCGGAATGCTTCTTTTGTACTTGCTTCATTTTCCGTTCCTCCCGGAAAAGCCAAAAAGCGCCCCCTGCTTTGAGGGGGCGCAGACAGCAGAAAAATCAGGCCTGTTCCACTTCCACCTGGATCTTGAAGGAAGCCACAACGCCCACATGCAGGCGCACCTTGCCGTTGAACACACCGGCATCCTTGATGTCGCGGGTCTCCATCTCGATCTTCTTCTTGTCGATGGGAGCACCGGCCAGCTGTGCCAGAGCCTCGGCCACTTCCTTGCCGGTGACCTTGCCGTGCAGACGGCCGGAGGCACCGCCCTTGGCCTTGATGGTCACGGTCTTGCCTTCGATCTTGGCGGCCAGTGCCTTGGCAGCGGCCACATTCTCCGCTTCATGGAAATCGGCTGCGGCTTCCTTGCCGCGGGCCACGTTCACAGCGCTGGCATCGGCCACAGCCGCCAGCTTGCGCGGGAACAGGTAGTTGCGGGCGTAGCCGTCGGACACCTCATGGATCTCGTCCTTTTTGCCAATGCCCTTGATATCCTGCTTGAGAATCACTTTCATGTTTATCCCTCACTTTTCACCGGAACCCCGGTGCCGTTCTTGTGTTTATAGTATAGCGCATTTGTCGGCTTTGAGCAAGAGGGGCAGCCAACCATTTAAAATGGTCTCCGCTTCGCTCTGACCATATTCATCGGAAGTTTATGATTTATTTCGTGTTTGTCGCAGCCTGCGGGCTGCTCCAAACACCCTTTCACGCAAGGAGCTGCTGCCGTTGATAACTTCTCCCTGCAAAAAGTTGTGCAGAATGTTTTCTCTCCGGCCCCTCTTGTGAAAAATGCACTTCCGGAACGCCCGCAGGCGTTCCGGAAGTGCAAAAATCCAATTTATTTCCGCTATTTCTGGCCAGAGCACACGCGGCGGCCATTCTAAACGGTCAGGCTCTTATGCCAGTTCCTTCTGCACCACATCGAGTGCCGCCTCGATGACCTTGTCCATGTCGTAGTACTTGTATTCGCCCAGGCGGCCGCCGAAGATCACGCCCGGCTCGGCGTCGGCCAGCTGCTTGTATTCGGCGTACAGAGCACCGTTCTTAGCGTCGTTGACCGGGTAGTACGGCTCGTCGCCCTTGTTCCACTCGGCGCTGTATTCCCGGCTGATGACCGTTTTGGGCTGGGTGCCGAACTCGAAGTGCTTGTGCTCGATGATGCGGGTGTAGGGGGTCTCGGCATCGGTGTAGTTCACCACGGCGTTGCCCTGATAGTTGTCGGTGTCCAGCACCTCGGTCTCAAAGCGGACGCTGCGGTACTGCAAAGCCCCCAGACGGTAGCCAAAGTAGGCATCCACCGGACCGGTGTACACCACCTTGTCGGCCAGCGCATTCAGCGCCTCACGGTCAGCCAGATAGTCCACATTCAGGCGCACCTCGGTGCCCTCCAGCATGTTTTCCACCATGGCGGTGTAGCCGCCGTTGGGGATGCCCTGATACAGGGCGTTGAAATAGTTGTTGTCGTAGGTAAAGCGCACCGGCAGACGCTTGATGATAAAGGCCGGCAGCTCGGTGCAGGGGCGGCCCCACTGCTTGCCGGTGTAGCCCTTGATGAGCTTTTCGTAGATGTCGGTGCCCACCAGACTGATGGCCTGCTCTTCCAGATTCTGCGGGTCGGTGATGCCTGCCTCCGCCTTCTGCTGTTCGATCCTGGCCTTTGCCTCGGCGGGGGTCACCACGCCCCACATCTTGTTGAAGGTGTTCATGTTGAAGGGCAGATTGTAGATCTCGCCATGGTAGTTGGCCACCGGGCTGTTGGTGTAGCGGTTGAACTCCGCAAACTGGTTCACATACTGCCACACGGTCTTGTTGTTGGTGTGGAAGATGTGGGCACCGTAGCGGTGCACATTGATGCCCTCCACCGGCTCGGTGTAGATGTTGCCCGCAATGTGGCTGCGCTTGTCGATGACAAGGCACTTCTTGCCGGCCTTCTTTGCCTCGTGGGCAAACACAGCACCATACAGGCCCGCACCGACGATCAGGTAATCATACTGTTTCATGGGAAGAACCTCTCACTCTCATTTTTCTTCGGCACCGCTCTTTTTCTGGGATGCCCAGTAGTTGTCAATGGCCGTCTCGATGCGGGAGCGGGCCGCCTCCGGGGTGATGTGCTTGAGCTGTGCCGCTGCCATGGTCTGGTGGCCGCCGCCGCCCAGTGCTTCCATGATCACCTGCACGTTCACGGCACCCAGGCTGCGGGCCGAGATGTTCACCCCGGTGCCCACCTGCACCGCCACAAAGCTGGCGTCCACGCCCTGGATGCGCAGCAGGTCGTTGGCGGCCTGCGCGATGGCCACACGGGCCTCCGGGGCGATCTCGCCGCCCACCGAGATGGCGCAGTTCTTGTACATCCGTGCCCGCTCCACCAGTTCGGCCTTGGCCGCATATTCCACCATGGTCACGTCAAACAGCTGACGTACCCGCTCCGTCTCGGCACCGTAACGGCGCAGGGCCGCAGCGGCTTCAAAGGTACGCACGCCGGTGTGCAGGGTAAAGTCCTGCGTGTCCAGCAGGATGCCGGAGAGCAGGCCCTCGGCTTCCACCCGGTTGGGCTTGTCGTCGCGGTCGCCCACATACTGCAAAAGCTCGGTGACCAGCTCACTGGCCGAGGAGGAATAGGGCTCATGGCAGACCAGATCCGGGTTCTGGATGTAGCCCACACCCTTGCGGTGGTGGTCGATGACAGCCACCTTGCCGCATTTTTCCAGGATCTCCTTGCTTTCCACAAGGCCCACCTGGTATGTATCCACCACCACGCACAGGGTGCGCTTGGAGATGATGGGCAGTGCGTCCTTCGGGTCGATGAAGTCATCCTTCTGGCCCGCCCTGCACAGCGCGTCGATCAGGCTGCCCGCCAGCGTGGCGTCCCGCTTCACGGCGATCACCGCCGGGACGTCGCAGATCTTGCAGATGCGCAATACGCCCTCGGCGGCACCAATGGCGTCCAGATCGCTCATGCGGTGGCCCATGATGACCACATGGTCCGCTTCCTTGATGAGTTTGACCAGCTGGTCGGCCACAATGCGGCTGCGCACCTTGCTGCGCTTTTCTACGCCATGGCTCACGCCGCCGTAAAAGGTAAAGCCGTCCGGCGTCATCTCGGCGGCCTGATCACCGCCGCGCCCCTGCGCCATGTCCAGCGCCTGCACGGCCATGTCCTGGGCTTCCCGCAGGGTCTTGGCCCCGCGGCCGATGCCGATGGACAGTGACAGGTTCACACTGGGGTCCAGCGCACGGATCTTGTCCAGCACGTCATAGCCGCGCTTGGCAAACTGCTCCATCTGGCGCTCTTCCACCACGGCGATGTAACGGCCGCTGGCCACCCGGCGCAGAAAACCGCTGCCCCGGCCGATCATATCTTCCAGGATGCGGTTGATGCCCTCCAGCAGGCGGGCGCGCTCACTGTCCAGCATGTCGCCGAACACATCGTCATAGCCGTCCACCAGAAACACCAGATAGCCCGGGCGGCTGGCCTTGTACTCCGCTTCGATCTTGCGCAGGGCGGTCTCCTCGTTCAGCACCAGCAGGGTCATGCACTCGGCCCCGCCGGGCACCGTGGAGCTGTGCACGCTCCAGAAGCCGTCCGCCAGCGTCAGCAGCTGGCCCTGCTGGGTGCGGCACTGCTGCAGGTCCAGCCCGGGCAGTACCTTCTGCACCCGGCTGGTCAGCATATCCTGCCCGCCCAGCAGACGGGCACGGAACTGCTCGTTGTACCACAGCACCGTTTCGCCGGACAGCAGAGCCGTCGGCTGTGAGAGCTGCTCCAGACTGAATTTTGTTTTGGATTTTTCAAAGTTGTCGCCGCGCACCCAGCGGGACAGCCAGCGGCGCAGCTGGTAGCGGAACGCCGTCATGCAGATGCCCCACGCCACCACCAGTGCCAGCAGCACCGGCCAGATGCTGGGCCGCTGGATCAGCAGGACCAGCGTGAGCAGGGCGCAAAGCACCGCCAGCGCTGCGGTCAGCATCTCCATGGTCCATCTCGGTTTCTGTTTCATCTGCTTTTCTGCCTCCCGGTCATATGCTGTGCCGCCCGGCGGCGCGCCCTGCTCATACCTCCATCAGGATGGGCAGGATCATGGGGCTGCGCTTGGTGCGCCGGTAAATATAGCTACTCAGCGCCTCCCGCACGCGGGTCTTGACGCTGTTCCAGTCGCGCACATGCTCGTCCACGCAGCGTTCCAGTGCGTTTTCCACGATGCTCTGGGCACCGTCCATCAGGCTCTCGTTCTCGCGCACATACACGAAGCCACGGCTCACGAGGTCCGGCCCGGCCAGCACCTTGCCGGTCTTGCTGTCCACGGTAGCCACGATGATCACCAGGCCGTCCTCGGACAGGTGCTTGCGGTCCCGCAGGACCACGTTGCCCACGTCGCCCACGCCCAGGCCGTCCACCATGACGGCACCGGCGGTGACCGGCTCGCCCAGCTTCATCTCGTCCTGGCTGAGGATCACGTTGGAACCATTCTCCGCGATCAGGATGTTGCTGGTGGGGATGCCCAGACTGGCCGCCGTGAGGGCGTGCTTCTTGAGCTGCTTGTACTCGCCGTGCACCGGCAGGAAATATTTGGGCTTGGTCAGGGTGAGCATCAGCTTCTGCTCCTCCTGGCAGGCGTGGCCGGAAACGTGCACATCATACATACTCTCGTAGATGACCTCTGCGCCCAGCAGCAGCAGACCGTTCACGATCTTGGTCACGCTCTTCTCGTTGCCGGGGATGGGGTTGGCAGAAATGATGATGAAGTCGCCGGGACCCACACGCACCTGACGGTGGCTGCAGGAGGCCATGCGGGACAGTGCGCTCAGGGGTTCGCCCTGGCTGCCGGTGGTGATCAGCACCACCTGCTCCGGCGGGTACTGGTTCAGCTCGTCCACGCCGATGAGGGTGCCCTCCGGGATGTGCATATAGCCCAGCTCCTGTGCCATGGCGGTATTGTTGACCATGCTGCGGCCGCTGAAGGCCACCTTGCGGCCATCCTCCACGGCCAGATCAATGATCTGCTGCACGCGGTAGATGTTGGACGCAAAGGTCGCAATGATGATGCGCTTGTTGCGGGCGCGGGCAAACAAACTGCGCACACCGGCGGCCACCTTCTGCTCGGTGGCGGTAAAGCCCGGGCGCTCCGCGTTGGTGGAGTCGCTCAGCAAGGCCAGCACACCGCGCTGGCCATACTCGGCCAGGGTGGACAGGTCGGTCACACCGCAGGCCAGCGGGGTGTAGTCGATCTTGAAGTCGCCGGTCTGGATGATGGTGCCGGCCGGGCTGTCGATGGCGAAAGCCACCGCGTCCGGGATGGAGTGGTTCACATGGATGGGCTCCACGGTGAAGCAGCCCAGCTTGATCTTCTGCTTGGGGGTGATCTCCACGAACTTGGTCTTGCCGGCCAGGCCGAACTCTTCCAGCTTGTTCCGGATCAGGCCGCAGGTCAGGCGGGTGCCGTAGATGGGCAGGTCGAACTTCTGCAGCAGATACGGGATGCTGCCGATGTGGTCCTCGTGGCCGTGGGTGATGAGCAGGCCCTTGATGCGGTCCTTGTTCTGCACCACAAAGGTAAAGTCCGGGATCACCATGTCCACGCCGTACATGTCGCTGTCCGGGAACACCAGACCGCAGTCCACGATGATCATGTCCCCGTTGCACTCATACACGGTCATGTTCTTGCCCACTTCGCCCAGACCGCCCAGCGGATAGATGTGGATGGGCGTTGTAGCCTCCTTGGGCTGCTGCGGGCGGCGGGGGCGGCGGTTGTAGTAGGGCCGCCGGGTGGTGCGGGGGCGCTTTTCCCCGGCCGCTGCCGGGGCTGCGGCTGCGTTCTGCTTTGCGCGGGCAGCCGGGACCGTGTTTTCTTTTTCTTTCGTCTGAGCCATTCTTGACCTCCAAAAATAATGGCGGCGCGGACCGTCTCCATAAGGGAGACAGCCGTGCGCTGCATGGGGAAGCACCGGATCTTTGCATCGGCTTCCGTTGGATGCACCGTATAGAATTGTCCTGTCAGCGTGCTTTTGGCACCGCTGGTCGTTCCACAAGAATCCCTCAGCCCGTACAGTCCATCTGTTCGATGCGACCGCGGCTTTTCTGCAGGAACGTCTGAGCGCACGCCTTCGGTGCGCCCCTATACGCATTTTGTTACGCTTAGTATAGTATTTCGCACCGGTTTTGTCAATTCCAAGGTTTGGCAAAGGGTGCCGTCTTTATGCATTGCCCCTTGACATCCCGGCCAAAATAGCGCTAAATAGAGATACTACTTTATAAAGGAGAACCCGCATGAAGCAGGTCGAAGTATACACCGACGGTGCCTGCAGCGGCAACCCCGGCCCGGGCGGCTGGGGTGCTGTGCTGCGCTACCGTTTCAACGGCAAAGTTTACGAAAAGGAATTGAGCGGCGGCGACGCCAGCACCACCAACAACCGCATGGAGCTCACTGCTTTCATCGAGGCCCTGCGCCAGCTCAAGGAGCCCTGCGAGGTGCGCTACTGCTCCGACAGCCAATATGTCATCAACGGGCTGCAGAAGGGCTGGGCCAAAGGCTGGAAGCGCCGCGGCTGGAAGAAATCGGACGGCTCTCCTGCCCTGAACCCGGACCTTTGGGCGCAGGCGCTGGAGCAGGAAGCAAGACACACCATCACATACGTCTGGGTCAAGGGCCACGCAGGCCATCCGGAAAACGAACGCTGCGACCAGCTGGCCGTAGCCCAAAGCAAAGCACACGGCGGGAGGCAGGGAACATGAACGACACATTTTTGCCCGGCAGCGGGTTTGACACCTACGAGAGCCAGGACAAGGTCCTGATGCAGATGGACGGCAGCACCGAGGCGGCCGTGGCGGTGCGCATCCTGCAGCAGCAGGGGTTTGCCGTGGTGGGTGCCGTGGTGCGCCTTGCCCCGGAGCAGGCCGAAGCCGCACAGAGAGCCAAAAAAGCCGCCGAGGCGCTGGGGATCGAGTGCATCCTGCTGAACGCCGAAGCGCTGGCCCAGCAGCCGGAAGCCGCCGGGGCCTGGCCGCAGTTCGCCGCCCTGCTCACCGCCGCCGACAAGCTGGGCATCCAGTACATCGGCAGCAGCAGCCGCGCCCGGCTGGAGGTGGGCACCGACGGCGTGCACACCGTGCTGCCCCCGGTGGACGCTGCCCGCGATGACAGCACCGCACTGGCTGCCCTGCCGCAGGAGACGCTGGCCCGTCTGCTGCTGCCTCTGGGCGAATTCGACGCCGGAGATCTGGCTGAGCTGGCGCAGGAGCTCCAGTTGTAAGACAACTTTTTTCATAGTTCCCCGTTCCGGGACGCAAAAAAGGCACCGCTTCTGCGGTGCCTTTTGTTGTGGATAAAGGTTTCGTGCCTCAGTCGTTCTGGGGGTGCACGATGTCACGCCAGTCCAGATCGCCGCGCTCCAGGCCGTGGATCAGCACCTCGGCAGTGGCGATGTTGGTGGCCATGGGGATGTTGTGCACATCGCACAGGCGCAGCAGAGTCATCTCGTTGGGCTCGCTGGGCTTTGCATTGATGGGGTCGCGGAAAAACAACAGCAGGTCGATCTCATTGCAGGCAATGCGGGACGCGATCTGCTGGTCGCCGCCCTGCACACCGGCCAGAAAACGCTGCACCTGCAGGCCCGTCGCCTCGGCGATGAGCTTGCCGGTTGTGCCGGTCGCCACCAACTTATGCTGGCTCAGGATGCGGCAGTACGCCGTACAAAACTGAACCATCAACTCCTTTTTGGAGTCATGCGCAATCAGTGCAATCGTCATCTGTTATCTCTCCTCTGTCGTGTCATTTGCGGAAATTTCCCTTTGTACAAAATGATATCACAAAATCCAATCATTTACAACCAGTTTTTATACAGAATATTCAATTTTGTCTTAAATTTTCAGAGTGTGCACCGCAAAACGACGTTAGTCTGCACTTCCCTGCTCCGGCTGTCTCTCATCCTGTGCGGCACCGGCAGTGTCCGTGGTATCGGCCGCGCCGGTCGTGTCATCCGAAGGATCCGCGCTCAGAGCAGGGTTCACATAGGGATCCACCTCCAGCGTGCCATCCTTCATGGCAAAGTAGGCATTGGCGATGTCCACCACCAGATCACCGGTGCGGGCACCGTAGCCGCCGTACTCCACCGTGATGCCGATGGCGATCTCCGGGTCGTCGGCCGGCAGGTAGGCGATCATCATCGCGTTCAGGTAGTGCTTGCCGGGGGCGTAGGTCTCACTGCGCTGGGGGGTGCCGGTCTTGCAGGCAATGGCGATCGGGTAGCTGGAGATCTTGCCCGTGATGGTACTGGGCACCAGTTTCATGCCCTGCCGCACCAGTGCAAAGGTGGTGCCGTTGTCCTCCACCACATCCATCACTTCGGGCTGGGTCTCATGGATCACCTCGCCGGTATTCGTGTCGAGGATGGCCTTGACGAAGTGGGTGCGGTAGCGCACACCGTTGTTGGCCAGCGTAGCCGCATAAGTGGCCAGCTGAATGGGGGTGACCACCGTATTGCCCTGACCGATGGCCGCCTGAATGTCCAGCGAGGTGTTGTAGTTGCTGTCGTTCTTGGTGGTCAGACGGCCCAGGCTCTCGCTCACTTCCACGCCGGTGCGCTGAGCCAGACCCAGCTTGTAGGCATAGGCGTCGTAGACGTCACTGGTCAGGCGGCGGCCCACATCGTAGAAGAAGATGTTGCAGCTCCACTTGATGGCATCCACCACGCTGATGTTGCCGCTGTGGCCGTGCTGGGTGCAGCGGGGACGGTAGTCCTTGTAATAGGTATACACGCCCGTGCAGTTCACGGTGGAATACTGGTTGATCAGGCCGCTGTCCAGTGCGGCCACGGCCACGGCCGGCTTAAAGGTGGAGCCGGGCGTGTACAGACCCTGCAGGCTGCGGTTGAACAGCGGCAGGCTGGGGTCGGCACTGTATTCGTCGTACTGAGTGGCATACAGGTTCTGGTCAAAGCTGGGGTAGTTGGAGGCCGCCAGCACGCCGCCATTCTTCACATCAATGACCACCGCCGCACCGGCTGCCGCTTTCATGTTGCCGGTGTTGTAGGTGCGGTTGATCATGTCAATGTTGTTGGCCAGTGCCTTGTTCACCGCCCGCTGGAAGTCGCTGTTGATGGTCAGCTGCACCGTGTGGCCCGGTTCCGGCACAGTGGTGAGTTGCGTGTTCACGATCACACCGTCGGAATTGCGGGTGATGGTCTCCACGCCGTCCTTGCCGCGCAGTTCATCCTCATAGGCAGACTCCAGGCCCGAGATGCCCAGCACATCGTTCATGTTGTAGCCCTTGTCCCGCAGGGGGTAGGTCACCTGGCCGTTCTCGTCGGTCACCTTCCACTTTTCGGCGGTGATCTTGCCCACACGGCCCAGCACCGCCGGGACGATATCACCCTGCTCGTAGCTGCGGGTGCTGGTCTGCACGATCTCCACGCCGGGCAGCGACAGGCTGTTCTCCTTGATGGTGGCCACGGTCACGTCGCTGACGTTTTCCGCCATCACAAAGTTGTTCACGTTGGAAAATGCCTGCAGTTCCATCTCATAGTGGATGCCGGCCAGGGTGCGCTGCCAGCGCAGCGGCAGATCCTGCAGGTTGTTTTTCTCCACCAGCATTTCCATCACGTCGTTGGCGGTGGCATACTGCTGCAGGCCCAGGTTCTCCTTCATCGTGGTCAGCTGCCGCTGGTCGCTGCTGCTGTCATCCCGGGCTGTAAAGGTATAGTTGCCCGCCGCGTCCGGCTGGCTGATGAGCAGGGTATCGGTCCAGCTTTCGCCGTTTTTCTCAAACAGCTCCACCACCCGCTGCAGCAGGCTGTCCAGATCCTCGTCACCCATCTGCAGCTTGTTGAGCACCACGTTGTAGCTGGTGGTCGTGGTGGCAATGCGCTTGCCGGTGCTGTCCACGATGTCGCCGCGGGCAGCGGTGACCGTAAAGTTATAGTCCGTCGTGTTGGTGGCCCGGGACTTGTACTCGTCGTCGTTGACCAACTGCAGAAAGATCAGCCGCAGGGCGTACAGGCCCATGACCAGTGCCGCCACAGCGATCAGCAGCACCATGCGCCGCATGACGGTCTTGCGTTCGTTTTGGTTCATCCGTAGTTCCTCCGGCGGTCAGACCACGCCGTTGTCGATCTTGAACTTGTTGTAAATGTGCCGCACGATGGCAAACTCCACCAGCGACGCCGGAATGGTAAGGGCCGCCGAGGGCAGCACGAACCACAGGTAGCGCTGTGCCGAGCCGCTGTAGCCGGGCATCCGGTAAAAGAACAGCCAGTCGCAGGAGAGCACCAGCAAAGCCGCTGCGGCCGAGATGACCGCAAAGTTGCCCGGAGCGCTCTGCAGGTACAGCTGCACCAGCACGCCCACGGCAAAGCAGAGCAGCAGCATTTCCAGTGCCAGCATGCCCACGGTGCGCCCGGCGGTGTAATCCCACAGCAGGCCGCACACCATGCCGAACAGTGCTCCGGCAAATTCGCCCTCACACACCGACACGGCCAGACAGAGCGGCAGCAGCAGCAGCGGCTTTGCCTGACCCAGCTGGAACAGCCCCGGCGTGGTCTGCAGCGCCGCACACACAAACAGGCCCAGCACATAGCAGCACCACTTCAGGATCTGGCTGCGGCTGCGCTTGCGGCGAGATTCCATACATCTGCCTCCTTAATATTCGGTAACGATGAACACATGCTTGACCGTGCGCGGGTCGGCACCCGGCAGGATGACCGCACTGGAGGACTTGCCGCTCTGCTCCGGCACCACTTCCTGCACAGTGCCCACCAGCAGGTTTGCCGGGAACACCCCGCCCAGACCGGTGGTGATCACCTGATCGCCCTTGCGGGCCTCGGTGGTGCGGTCCAGATTGGTCAGCACGCACTGACCGTCGGCGGCATAGTCGGCGCTGCCGGTGATGATGCCGTTTTCCCGCGTGCGGGAGATCACGCCCGCTGCGTTGAAGCTGGGGTGCAGGATGGTCATCACCTTGCAGCTGGTGGCGTCCACTTCCACCACTACGCCCAGCAGATAGCCCCGGTCACTGATGATGGCATCGTTCACCGCCACGCCGTCCGTGCTGCCCTGATCCAGCGTAAAACCGCCAAATTCATCCAGCGGGTCACGGCCGATGACAAAGGCCGACACATAGGTCGCCTCCGAATTTGTGTCCTGGATGCGTGCCAGTGCCTTGTAGGCGTCGTTCTCGGCCTTGATGCGGTCGTAGTCCACCATCTGCTGGCGCAGCTCTGCATTTTCGGCTTCCAGCTGCTCGTTCCGGTCCATTACATCGTCGATGCTGGTGTATTTTTCCCACACCGAGGCCGCACCGCCGCTGAGGGCCGACGTGACCTTCTGGAGAGGGGTGAGCACCACGCTCAGCAGCTCCTGCGGGGCTGCCGTCAGGCGGCCGTTGGCACCGGCATAGGCCATGATGCCCACCAGGAACACCGCCACGATGACCAGGATCTTGAATTTCCAGGTGTCAAAAAAATCTTTCAAGGGGTCTGTCCTCCCATTCGGAGCAAACCTGCGCGTTCACAAAAAAGCGCGGACAGCCGTGCCATCCGCGCAAGGGTCCTGTTTGCAGCGGAAAACAGCGCAGGTGCAACGTCAATAGCTTTTCCGCAAGAGATCCGGCAGCCCGCTTCCGGGCCGCTGGTTACATATGACCGCCGTCGGTGTCCAGCACGTCGTGCAGCACATCCACATGATCCAGCACTGCACCGGCACCCTTGGCCACACAGTCCAGCGGGTCCTCGGCAACATGCACGTCAATGCCGGTCTCGCTCTGGATCAGCTGATCCAGACCGCGCAGCAGGGCGCCGCCGCCGGTCAGGGTGATGCCGCGGTCGATGATATCGGCGCTCAGTTCCGGCGGGGTACGCTCCAGCGTCTCCTTGATGGCGCTGGTGATCTTCTCCAGGCACTCCAGCAGGGCGGCACGCACGTCCTCAGAGTGCACCACGATGTTCTTGGGCAGGCCGTCCACCAGGTTGCGGCCCTTGATCTCCATGGTCAGCTCCGGGTCCAGAACGTAGGCGGAACCGATCTCGATCTTGATCTGCTCGGCGGTACGCTCACCGATGAGCAGGTTGTACTTGCGCTTGATAAAGGCGATGATGGCCTGATCGAACATGTCACCGGCCATGCGCACACTGCGGGAGGCCACGATGCCGCCCAGCGAGATCACGGCGATCTCGGCCGTGCCGCCGCCGATGTCCACGATCATGCTGCCGGTGGGCTCGCTGATGGGCAGGCCCGCACCGATGGCAGCGGCCATGGGCTCCTCGATCACCGACACCTGACGGGCACCAGCCTTCAGGGTAGCTTCCCGCACGGCGCGGCGCTCCACCTCGGTCACGCCGGAGGGAATGCAGATGACCACGCGGGGGCGGGAGAACATGCTGTTGCCGCAGGCCTTCTTCAGGAAGTTCTCCAGCATATTGGTGGTGATGTCAAAATCGGCAATGACGCCGTCCTTCAGGGGACGCACTGCCACGATGCTGCCGGGGGTACGGCCGATGACGGCCTTTGCCTCGCCGCCCACACAGCGCACCTCGTCGGTCTTGGTGTCCACAGCCACCACCGACGGCTCCCGCATGATGATGCCCTTGCCCTTCATATAGACCAGCGTATTGGCGGTACCCAGGTCAATGCCAACGTCCTTCGACAGAAAACCCATTGTAAAGTCTCTCCTTCATCGTTTCCAGTAGATCTATCCCATAGCGTCTGACGGCCGTTTTGCGCCGTCCTTCGCAGAATAACACGGTTATATTATAGCCCCAAGCCGCTGTTTTCTCAAGCGTTTCCGTTCGTTTTCTTACATTTTTCCATTTTTCTCACACAAAACGCTCTACCAGCTGTACAGTACGGCTGACCGGCAGGCCCATAATGGTGTAATAATCGCCCTCGATGCGGTCCAGCCAGAGGGCTGCCCGGCCCTGGATGGCATAGGCACCGGCCTTGTCGTAGGGCTCCTTTGTGGAAGCATAGAAGTCGATCTCCTCCTCGCTCAGCGGGAAGAAGGTCACCTTGCAGCTGTCCACAAAGCTCTCGGTGCGGCCGCCGCGGCTCACGCACACGCCGGTGTGCACCTGATGGACGGAACCGGACAGGGCCCGCAGCATCCGTTTTGCGTCCTCCACGCCGTGGGGCTTGCCGAACACTTCCCCGTTCACGTCCACCACCGTGTCGCAGCCGATGACCACGGCGTCCGGGTGGTCCTTTGCCACCGCCAGGCACTTGCCCCGGGCCAGCTGTTCCACCAGGTGGGCCGGGGTGTCGGCGGTCACGGTGCTCTCGTCAAAGTCGCTGACACAGACCGTGAAGTCGGTCGTATACAGGGAAAGCAGTTCCCGGCGGCGCGGGCTGCCGGATGCTAAGATCAGTTCCATATCGCGTTCCTTTTCTCTCATTTGCCGGTGGAGCCAAAACCGCCCGCGCCGCGGGTGGTGTCGCCCAGCTCCTGCACCGGCACAAAGGCTGCCGTGTACACCGGGGCAATGCACAGCTGCGCCACCCGCTCCCCGGGCTGGATGGTGTAGGCCTCCTTGCCCAGGTTGATCATGGGCACCTTCAGCTCGCCGCGGTAGTCACTGTCCACCACGCCCACACCGTTGGCCATGCACAGGCCGTGCTTGATGGACAGGCCGCTGCGGGCATACACCAGCGCCACGCTGTGGGCACCGGGCAGCTCAATGGCAAGGCCGGTGGGCACCAGCACCCGCTCCATGGGCTGAACGGTCAGCGGCTCATCCAGCACGGCGCACAGGTCGGCAGCGGCAGAGCCGGGGGTCGCATAGGCGGGCACCTTTGCCCGCGCATCCAGAACTTTATAGTTTACGGTGATCGGTTCCATAGTATACCTCGTTTATTTTGTCATTCCTCGATCCAGCTCACCCTTCGGGAGAGCTCCGACATTGCACCGCCGCAGGCGGACAAGGCCGGTGAGAGGGTCAATTGGTCCCCTTGAAATACAGTCCGCGGGTGAAATCGCCTTCAAAAGGCGCATGGGTGCGGATCCTATCCAGAATTGCGGCGGCTTCCTCGCGAGTCTCCAGCGTGAAATAGGCCACGCCGTAGTCCACGGCCAGCGCACCGGGCTTGTCGCCCATGTAGATGGGCACCGGGTTGTAGATGGTGCGCATGCCCAGGCTGCACCGCACCGGGAACTTTTTGGCTTTGCGGTCGGTCAGCGTGCCGGTCTTGTCGCAGTGGGCGCAGTCGTGGATGTTCTGCAGCGGGCAGGCTCGGGTGAGCATCAGCGGCATGTGGCCGTAGACCATCACGCCCGTGGGCACCGGCTTGCCGTCCCGCACCGGGGCAATGGACGCGATGTCACTGTCCTTGACCTCCGGCAGGATGAGCAGGCTGTTCAGTCCCTGCTCCGCATAGAACTGCGCTGCTGCGTTGTTTGTGATGTTCAGGCCAAAACCGCCGGACAGCGGCAGGCCCCGGCACAGCCGCAGGTGGGCGATGTTGCTTGCCTCGTACCCGGCAAAGCCGACATCCTGGGTGGCCGCAATGCGGCGGGCGGTGTCCTGCTCCAGTGCGCCGAACATGGCCCGGGGCAGCTCCAGAATGGTCTTGCTGCGCCACTCGCGGGGCACCCGGTCGGCCTGTGCAATGGGCAGGATGAGATACTCCACTCCGCTCAGGGCCTGTTCCGGCACCTGATCCCAGCGCTCGAACCGGGCACGCAGGGTGCGGTGCGGCGGCAGGGTGCGCTGCGGCAGGGCAGGCACATGCTCCTCGGTGGTGGGCCAGGGGCGCAGCACCTCCCGCTTTTTGAGCAGGGCGTCCAGTGCTTCCCGGCGCAGCTCATTCACCGTGCTGCCGGGCACAAACCACGGCCCGCCGTCCATCTCCACGGCGATGTCCGCCGCTTCAAAGGGGGTGCCGCCGGTCTTGGCCAGACTGCGGCGCAGGCTCTCGGTGGGGTCGGTGCGGGCGGGCTGCGGCTCAAAATCGCCGTAGGCAAACGCTTTATCGCCGTCCGCATCGGTCACGGTGAGCTTCTCGCCGCCCTCTTCGATCTCCAGCCGCATGGTCACCGGCACCCGGGAGCGCTCCCGGCGGTAGAGCTCCCGCAGCATAGGCAGGGTCTTTTTGGTCAGCTCGGCGTCCGCTTCGCTGCGTACGCCGAACATGCTGCCGTCGATTTTTCCGTTCAGATAGCCGGAGGTGAAGCCGGAGCGGCTGAAGGCGTTCTTCAGCAGGTCGCGGTCGTAGGCGCGGCCCTCGCGGCCCGCCAGACAGGCGCTGACCGCCGCCGCCACATATTCCGGCGTGCGCAGACGGCCCTCGATCTTGGCCGAGGCCACGCCCAGCGCCTGCAGCTTGTCCAGCTGGTCGATGACCGAGTTATCCTTCAGCGACAGGTGGTGCAGGCGGCCCGGCTTGCCTTCCGGCAGGGTGTTGGCCTCAAAAGGCAGGCGGCAGGGCCCGGCGCAGGAGCCGCGGTTGCCGCTGCGCCCGCCCAGAAAGGCCGACATATAACACTGGCCGCTCATGCTCATGCACAGCGCACCGTGCACGAAGCACTCGGTCTCGATGCCGCAGTGCTTCGTGATGTGCTCCACCTCGGGCAGGCTCAGTTCACGGGCCAGCACCACCCGGGTAAAGCCCAGCTCCTTCAGCTCCAGTGCGCCCTGCAGGGTGTGCACGCTCATCTGGGTGGAGCCGTGGCGCGGCAGCTGCGGGGCGATCTTCCCGATCAGGGTGGCCACCGCCAGATCCTGGCAGATCACGGCATCGGCTCCGCTGGCAGCCACCGACCGGATGGCCTGTTCCAGCGCAGGCAGCTCGGTGCCGTACACGGTGGTGTTCAGCGCCACATGCACCGCCACGCCGCGGGCATGGCAGAACCGCACCGCCTCTTTCAGGCTGTCAGCGTCAAAATTGCCGGCTCCGGTGCGGGCATTGAAGCCCGAAAAACCCAGGTAGACCGCATCCGCCCCGCTGAACACGGCGGCACGCAGCATTTCTTCACTGCCCACAGGGGCAAGGATCTCAATCTTCGACATAATTCTCCATCCCATTTATATAAGGTAGTATTCAGCCCTGTTTTTCGTCGGCGGCAGCCTGTTCTGCGGCAGCCTGCTCTGCCCGCTCCTCGCGGCGGCTTTCACGGCGGCGCTCCTTGGCCAGCTGTTCCCGCAGGGCAGCGGCTTCCCGGCGCAGCACTTCGTTCTCCGCCTTGGCCTTGTCCTCGGCCAGCTTGGCGCGGGCGGCATCTGCAATGTAGTCCTGGATCTGGCTGCGCATGTTCTCGGCGCTGCCGGTGCTCTTGCGGTACTCGTCCAGATAATCCATGGCGCAGAACACCGCCGCCTTGGTCACCGAGAGATTCTCGTTCTCGTCCAGCAGCTTCGTGATGTCCTCGTCCAGCTTTTTGGCCAGAGACTGAATATATTTTTCCGAATCCGTCGTTGCAATGGCATACGGCGTCCCCGCAATGTTCACCCGTACTTTGTTAACCATGTGTCTTTTCCCCTTTTATCCGTTTCCGCCCGGCACGCGGGCGGTGTATTCCTGCTTTTCCCGGGACAGCGGCACCGTTTCCGGAAACGTTTTCCCATTCCGGCACGCACTGGGCGAGTTACCCGGCACATTTCTGGCCGAGTTACCCCCGCCGGTTGCCCGCCTGCCCCGTATACTCTTTTTATTATAATATAAATAAGCATCAAGAAAAAGTGTATTTTTTGAATTTTCGGCATATTTATCAGAAAGTTGGTTAAAAAAATGGCAGTTACAGAAAAAATCCATTGATTTCTTGCATTTGCCAAGTGTTCATATTATAATAACGTTGTTATGTTGACGGCACGCGGGGTAGAGGGAAAGCACCAGAGGCCGTACATTACGCAAGATTTTTAGCATTTTATGCACGAATGCGGATAGGAGTACAGTTATGACATCGAAAGAATTTGGCAAAATTCTTCAGGACAAGCTGACCAGCGAGTACGGCGTGGAGCTGAACGTTGCTTCCAAGCAGCAGATCTACCGTTCTCTTGCACTGATCTGCCGTCAGATGATGAGCGAGAACTACAAGAAGTTCCAGTCCAAGGCCATCGGCACCGGCACCAAGCAGGTGTATTACCTCTGCATGGAGTTTCTGATGGGCCGCAGCCTGAAGATGAGCCTGTTCAATCTGGGCCTCGACGAGGTTGCCAAGAAGGCGCTGGCCGATGCTGACATCCCCCTGGACAGCATCTTTGAGGAAGAGCCCGATGCAGGCCTGGGCAACGGCGGTCTGGGCCGTTTGGCTGCCTGCTATCTGGACGGCATGGCCACCACCGGCATCTGCGGCACCGGCTACTCCATCCTGTACGAGTACGGCATCTTCAAGCAGAAGATCGTGGACGGCTGGCAGCAGGAGCGCGCCGACAACTGGCTGCCCGGCGGTCAGGTGTGGCTGAAGAGCCACCCGGATCAGGCTGTGGAGGTCCGTTTTGACGGCGAGATCCGTGAGAACTGGGACAACGGCTTCCACTACATCCAGCACACCAACTACAACAGCGTCATGGCCGTCCCCTCCGACATGTATGTGCAGGGCTACGACGGCAAGGGCGTTGCCAAGCTGCGTCTGTGGCAGGCAAAGGCCCCCGATTTTGATATGTCCAGCTTCTCTCTGGGCAACTACAACACCGCCATGAGCAAGAACGCCAACGCCGAGCTCATCTCCAAGGTGCTGTACCCCAACGACAACCATGTGGAAGGCAAGATCCTGCGCCTGCGTCAGCAGTACTTCCTGTCTGCTGCCTCCATCGGCGACATCGTGCAGAACCACCTGTCCAGCTACGCCACGCTGGAGAACCTGCCCGACAAGGTGGCCATCCAGCTGAACGATACCCACCCCACCCTGGCTATCCCCGAGATGATGCGCATCCTGCTGGATGAGTGCGGCTTTGGCTGGGACAAAGCCTTCGACATCTGCCAGAAGGTGTTCTCCTACACCAACCACACCGTCATGGCCGAGGCTCTGGAGAAGTGGAACGTGGACATCTTCAAGATGACCCTGCCCCGCATCTACCAGATCGTGGTCGAGATGGACCGCCGCGCCCGCGAGAAGCTGGAAGCAGCCTTCCCCGGCGACCAGGGCAAGATCAACTATATGGCCCTCATCGGCGACAATCAGGTGCGCATGGCCAACATCTGCGCCTACACCGCCAACAGCATCAACGGCGTGTCCAAGCTGCACAGCGAGATCATCAAGGACAGCGTATTCCACGACTACTACCTGTTCAAGCCCAAGGCTTTCAAGAACGTGACCAACGGCATTGCTTACCGCCGCTGGCTGCTGGCCTCCAACCCGGAGCTGTGCAAGCTGCTGGATGAGACCATCGGTGACGGCTACAAGCACGATGCTTCCGACCTGACCAAGCTGAACAAGTACGAGAACGACAAGACCGTGCTCAAGCGCCTGAACGAGATCAAGCTGGCCAACAAGCAGAATTTTGCCAACTACCTGTCCAAGAGCACCGGTCAGGTCATCGACCCGGGCTCCATCTTTGACTGCCAGGTCAAGCGCATGCACGAGTACAAGCGCCAGCACCTGAACGCCCTGAACATCGCTGCCCAGTACCTGTACCTGAAGGAGAACCCCAACGCCGACTTCATCCCCAAGACTTACATCTTCGGCGCAAAGGCTGCTCCCGGCTACTACATGGCCAAGCAGATGATCCGCATGATCTGCAAGCTGGGCGACCTGATCAACAACGATCCCGCCGTGCGCGACAAGCTGCGCGTGGTGTATCTGGAAGAGTACTGCGTGTCCCTGAGCGAGCACCTGATGCCTGCTGCCGAGGTCTCTGAGCAGATCTCTCTGGCAGGCACCGAGGCTTCCGGTACCG
>OGIO01000621.1_pt1 | contig 40077 bp, 25 predicted proteins | sample 1571841 | NCBI WGS metagenome assembly OGIO01 (sample SAMEA2582111, study PRJEB24529) | metagenome | biome: Human gut stool | place: China | collected 2011
GTCCGCGTTTCAGATTCGCCTGACCGAAATGTTTCTTTTTTGACGGCCCCCAACAGTGGTGTTGCAGAGAGGCAGTACCGCGGCGCTTTTGTGGTAATGAGCGTGCTTTTATCAAGAAACAATTTGCTTGATGTTTTTCAGGAATGCCGTTGTATCGAGGAAGTAGTTTGGATATGCCTTCTTGATTTCCTTGAGAGCACCTGCCGACATCAGAACGATGGCGATATTCGGATCGTCCTTCGTCTCCATTTCTTTGGTCTTGTAGAAGCTTTCGGCATCCTGCGCTTCCGTGAAGGCCGTCAGCCGAACACTCTTTTCGGAAATAAATAGCTGCATCACGTGATAGCCTGTGTAGTCCTTCGTGACCGTATCGATGTGATGCGCAGACACAGCCACGCCTTCGAGCTGCGCGAGGAAATTCTTGCGCTTGTCGAGGGCAAGCAGGCTGCCGATCAGTTCGTCCCGGGTCGCTGTTTCGAAAGCGGGCGGCAACGGCTGATTTTCTTTCAGTGCAAACAGGGCGCTTACCGTTTTTAGGAATTCCTTCGTTTCGTCATCACCTTGTCCGGCTTTCAGCGAGGACTTCTGAATCATGCCCAGAGTCTCAACTGCCGTGGCCCAAGAGTGCTGCAGTTTTGTGCGAATCTGGATTTCGAGACGAAGACCGTTCAGCTCTTCGTGGCTCTCGTTTTGATAGCGAATCACCTGATGCAGACTGCGATATCCGTCGTTTTTTGGGGACTTGATGTAGTCGTGCGGCGGCAAATCCAATTGGTGCTTAAAGCGCGTGGAATTAAGCATCAGTTGGTGCAAACGATAGATGTCGGCGATATTGTCCACGATAACGCGCAAGCCGCCGATATCCTGCATGCGGTCAAGAGACATATTCTCAAACCGCTTGAGCTTTTCGACGATCGAGGGCGTTCGTTTGAGTCGTTGAGCAACGATCGCTCCGGCGAACTTGTTGCGCTTAAGAACGCCGCGAAGGTAGGCCTGCAGCGTATTGATCGGATAGGCGTGCAAAGCTCTCCACTTGGAGAGAATGTCCATTGCCTGATCCTCGGTCATGACGTCTGAGCGCCCTGCAAGGACGCTTCCTGCCTTCCTGACCAATTTTTTTGCTGGCACAGTAAACACTTCAACCGGCGACATTACGAACTCCTAAGCAATCCGGCAGTTCAATCGATGCCGGATACTCGGCCATTATATCGGGCAAGGCGAAATGACGGACCGATAACGAGTATGTCGGAATTTTTGTGTCTTGAGGGATAATAGTCGCCCACGCAGGGCCATTACCTACAAGACATCATGCAAACCAAGACCCAACGTAAACGTACTCCGAAAACTCCCCGTACCCCCGAACAGGTAGCTCTCGACAAGGCCATCGAGACCCTTGTCAAAGAGGGCATCTTTACCGGTGAAGGCGGTTTCCGCGAGTTGGTCCACGAGGTCTCCAAAAGCTTTCTCCAGGCGGCTCTCCGCGGCGAGCTTACCGCACATCTGAACGAAGAGAAGGAAGCTGCGGTCCCTGAGTTGCCCGACACTGTGGGCACGAACAAGAACAAGAGCAACGGCACCTTTGAAGCGAAGCCTCGATTCTCAGGGAGTCGGGGCTTTTCTCATCGAGACCGAAGCGTCACTTCGTTTTGATCGCCTTGAGTGCTCCGCGCGCGGCGATGCGGCCCGTGACGATCCCGAGCTAAAATAGTCTGCTTAATCAATCAAGTGAGAATGCCGTTTTGGTCAAGCAGATGAAGAACACTCCCGCGCAGAGAAAACAGACGACGCTCTTTACTGAAAGCCGTCCGGAACTGTCTTCGGAAGAGAATTTTCAGCGGTTTATGGAAGCCATGAGCCGTTCCGGACACATGCGTGCACCGGGCTCAGGATACCGCTTCGATCCGAAAGTCTGTGCCATTCCGAAGAACTCGTCCCTTACGTTTTCCGTTCGGGCGACGCAGTGCACCGTGGGGACTCTCATTCACGGCAAAGTTTCCTCCTCCTCCTTCGGAGGCGTCGCCGCGGTGGAGCCCGAGCAGTATGTTCAGCTTCTCTTTCTGATTCGAGGGAAAGCCTTCTTCAAGAAACAGAACCGAACGATGCCCCTTCCGCGCGACGCCGTTCTCATTCGGGATCCGGCGGTGCCCTTCGTTTTCGTTGCCCGCACGGAGTGCGAGTGGTTTTCCATGACGGTGCCCGCCGACTATTTCCGTGCTCACACGAGTTCGCCGCCGCTCGCGTATTTTTCGGACCCGATCGAGCTCAGCGAGTCCTTCGGGCGGCTTCTCAAGCACGTCATGATCCTCCTGTGCACGGCGCTCGACACGCTCGATCCGCGCGACGCGGGGGACACCTGCGACGGACTTCTTTGCTTTCTGCGTCCTGCCCTCATGCAGCGCTACCGCGAACGGCGTCTTGACGAAGGCTCGGGCCGTCACGAGCAGCTTCGCAACGACGCCGAAAACGTCATGATCAAGTGGATGCCGCGGCCCTGCGTAACGATGAAGGATATCGCCGACTACTGCGGCATTTCGCCGAGACTTCTCACGATCATCTTTCGTGAAATCGGTACGACGCCCGCGGCGCACCTCATGCGTCTTCGCCTCGAGCATGCCGCGGTCTACCTGAAGGAGGCGCATGTCAAGGCGCTGTCCGTGAGCGAGGTCGCCGAAATCTGCGGCTTCCGAAGCGCGGCTCACTTCTCCCGCGCCTTCAAAGCGCAATACGGCGTGACGCCTCGGGAGATGAAGACGCGCGCCGTGCTTGATCAGTCAATCTGAAATTGCCTCCAAGGGCAACTTTTTGATAAAAAGTAACCTTTGTCCGCCGCGGTTCCGTAGGATTGGATCACCCCGAAAATGCCGGTGAGGCATTTTGCAAACCGGTTCATCCGAAGGAGATCCCTATGAACTGCCTCGCGAATTGGACGATCAATCGACGTTCGTTCCTTTTCAACGCCGCTCTCGCCGCCACCGCGGCGGGCGGTACGCTGACCCCGCTCGCCCGCGCCGTGGCCGCGGCCGCCGACGACCTGGAAGTCATGACGTGGACGTCGTGCGTCGTCAACTGCGGCAGCCGCTGCCCGCTTCGCGCCTTTACGAAGAACGGCCGCGTCATTCGCATCGAACCCGAAAACACCGGCGCCGACTCGACGAAGATGCCCGCGGAAGTGCCGCACGTGCGCGCCTGTCTGCGCGGACGTTCCATGCGTCAGCGTCTTTATTCTTCCGAACGCCTCAAGTATCCGATGAAGCGCGTCGGCAAGCGCGGGGAAGGCAAGTTTGAACGCATCAGCTGGGACGAAGCGCTCGACACGGTGGCCGCCGCCCTCAAGAAGACGATCGAAAAGTACGGCAACGAAGCGGTGTACCTCAACTACGGGTCGGGCTCCTATCAGCTCGTTTCGTCGCGCAACACCGCGCAGCGCCTCCTCAACATGCTCGGCGGCTACCTTAATCAGTACGGGACGTATTCGTCCGCGCAGATCAACGGCGCCATGCCCTATACCTACGGCATCGGCGCGGGCGGCTCGCAGATGACGGAAGTCGGCAACGCCGAACTCTACGTCGCCTTCGGTCACAACCCGATGGTCACGCGCCAGTCGGGCGGCGGGCAGGCCTGGGAACTCGAATGCGCCCGCAACGGCAAGAAACGTCCCAAGATGATCGTGATCGATCCGATCTATACGGACACGTGCCTTGGCAAGGAAGACGAATGGGTGCCGATCCGCGTGGGCACCGACGCCGCGCTCGTCGAAGGCATGGCCTACGTCATGATCACGGAAAACCTCGTCGATCAGGAATTCCTCGACAAGTACTGTATCGGCTACGATGAAAAGACGCTTCCGAAGGAAGCGCCGAAGAACGGTGACTACAAGTCCTACATACTCGGCAAGGGCCCCGACGGTCTCCCGAAGACCCCGGAATACGCTTCGAAGATCACGGGCGTTCCGGTGGAAACGATCGTGCGCCTCGCCCGACTCTTTGCGACGACGAAGCCCGTCTTCTTTGCGCAGGGTTACGGCTCGCAGCGTCAGGCCAACGGCGAACAGACCGTCCGCGCCATCGCCATGCTCCCGATTCTGACGGGACAGGTGGGCTTGCCGGGGACGAACCACGGCGGCCGAGAAGGCGACATCAGCCTCAAGGAAGCGGGGCTTCCCGCGGGGAAGAACCCCGTGAAGACGTCCATTTCGTTCTTCACCTGGGTTGACGCGATCGACCACGGCGACCAAATGACGGCCGTCAAGGATGGCGTACGCGGCCGCGACAAGCTCGAGCATCCGATCAAGTTCCTCTGGAACCAGTGCTCGAACGTCATGGTGAATCAGCACTCCGACCACAACGGCACGGCGAAAATCCTCGCCGACGAGTCGAAGTGCGAGTTCATCCTCGTCATCGACAATCAGATGACGTCGTCCGCGAAGTTCGCCGACATTCTTCTTCCCGACGTCATGCAGCAGGAATTGAATGACATCGCCGCGGACGGTTATGCGACGGGGACGTCGAACTTCATGGTGGCGCTTCAGAAGGCGGTTGAGCCTCAGTGGGAGCAGCGCTCGGGTTATGCAATCTGCACGGCGCTCGCCGAACGCTTCGGCATCAAGGAAAAGTACACCGAAGGCCGCACGCAGGAAGAGTGGGTTGAGTGGTGTTACAACGAAACGCGCAAGAAGCATCCCGCGATGCCCGACTTCAAGACCTTCTGGAAGCAGGGCATCGTCAAGGTTCCGGGCCTCGGCGTCGGCAAGACCGTCGTCCTGAAGGACTTCCGTGAGGATCCCGCGAAGCATCCCTTGAAGACTCCGTCGGGCAAGATCGAAATCTGGAGCGGCGCGCTCGACAAGCTCGCCAAGACCTGGACGCTCGACAAGGACGAAGTGATTTCGGCGCTTCCGATGTACGTGCGCACCTTCGAAATGCCGGGCGACCCTCTGCAGCAGAAGTATCCGCTGCAGTGCTTCGGCTATCACGGTCACGGCCGCACGCATTCGACGTACCACAACGTGCCGTGGCTGCGCGAGGTGCAGCCCGATCAGCTTCTCATCAATCCGATCGACGCGAAGCCGCGCGGCATCGCCGACGGCGCGACCGTGGAGGTCTTCAACGACCGCGGCCGCGTGCGGATTGCGGCCAAGGTGACGGAACGCATCATCCCGGGCGTCGTGGCCTTCCCACAGGGCGGTTGGTGGACGCCGGGCGAAGACGGCACCGATACGGGTCCCTCGATCAATACGCTCACGACCCCGCGCCACAGCCCGCTTGCGAAGGCGAACCCGCAGCACACCAACCTTGTGGAAGTGAAGGCCCTCTGAGGCGAATAGGAGAAGAAAATGACGCAGTATGGTTTCTATTTCGACGCCTCGAAGTGCACGGGCTGCAAGACCTGCATGGTCGCCTGCAAGGACAAGAACAACCTGTCGGTCGGGATGAACTTCCGCCGCGTGACGGAATTTTCGGGCGGCAACTGGCGGCAGGACCGCGCGACGGGCGCCTGGCATCAGGACGCCTTCGCCTACTACCTCTCGATCTCCTGCAACGAGTGCTCCGACCCCGCGTGCGTGAAGGTGTGTCCGACGAAGGCGCACTTCAAGCGCGCCGAAGACGGTCTCGTTCTCATCGATCCGAAGAAGTGCATCGGGTGCGGCGCCTGCCTCGCGGCCTGCCCCTACGGTGCGCCGCAGCTTGACCGTGAAGCGCGCAAGATGCGCAAGTGCGACACTTGTCTCGATCGTCGCGAAAAGGGGCTCAACCCCGTGTGCGTGGACGCCTGTCCGCAGCGTGCGCTCGACTTCGGGCCGATCGACGAGCTTCGCAAGAAGTACGGCGACTGCGCCGCGATCGCGCCTTTGCCCGACGCTTCCGTGACAAAGCCCAATCTCGTGATTCATCCGACGAAGAGCGCGAAGAAGCCCGGTACAGAAGGCACGGTTCACTGTGCGCTGAAGGACTGATGCTCCGGCAAAAAACGTGATGTGACAAAACCGGTACGCAATGGGAATTGCGTACCGGTTATTTTTAAAGGAAGCGCGGAGGAAAATCCTCTCCTTTCCGTTTCACGGTGCCGCTCCATCACACGCGGCGCCGTCACGCTTCACTTCGCTTCGATCGCCTTGAGGGCTCCGCGCGCGGCGATGCGACCCGTGACGATCCCGAGCGAGACGCCCTGACCGTACTGGTCGGCGGTTTCGCCCGCGACGAAGAGTCCCGGAATCACCGATCCGTCCGTCTTGAGGGCCGCGCCGTCGGCATTGCGCTCGACGCCGCCGTAAGTCGTTTGGCTCGCGGGCGAAATCTTCTGTCCGTAGTAGGGCGCCTTGTCGATTCTCGAGAACATCGACTGCGTGCGCCCGAAGTCCTCGTCCTTCTTATTGTCGAAGAACCCGTGCCAGCGCTCGACCGTGGTCTTGAGGTTCGTCTTGTCGACGCCGAGCTTGTCGGCGAGCTCGTCGAGCGTGTCGGCCTTTACGAAATAGCCTTGCGCTTCGTACTGCTTCATGAGCGCGGCGTTCTCGACGCTCGTACGGTCGAAGATGAGGAAGGCGACGCCGCCTTCCTGCTTCTTGATGTCGGCGCCGATCACGGCGGTGTTCCCGAGTTCGTTGGTGAAGCGCTTTCCGGTTTTGCCGACGAGAATCGCCCCGTTGTAGCGGACGTTCGTGAGCGACACCGCGCCGTGTCCCGTGTCGTAGGCGACGGTCTGGGGACCGGCGAGCGCCATGTTGTCGAGCTTCGCGCCGAGTTTCTCGGCCATGAGAATGCCGTCCCCTTCGGCGCCGACGCTCGCGGTCGAGGGATATCCCGCCCACTGGGGCGAGAAACGCTTGACGAGTTCGGGGTTCGAAGCGAACCCGCCCATGACGAGAATCACGGCCTTGGCGGGAATCGTTTGCAGGTCCTTCGTCTTGATCGTCGCCTTCACGCCCGTCACACGGCCCGCAGCGTCGGTGACGAGTTCCTGAACGTCGGCGTTCGTCACGACGGAAATCCCGAGCGCGTCGACGCGCTTTTTGAGGACCGGAACGATCATCGCGCCGTAGGCGCTTCCGTCGGCGGGCGTCATTTGCGAGCCGTTGATGACGCGGGACATGTCGGCGCCCATGGCGACGAGCCAGTCGGCGGTTGGACCCGAGAGTTCGGCGAGCTGCCTGATGTTGGCGCGGTCGTGATCGTCCGCCTTCGGGAAGCCCTTGAGAAGCTTCGCCTCGTAGTCCTTCGCCGAATAGTTCGGCTGCAGTTTCGAGCCGCCCGCGTTGTAGGCGGTGGAGGCGAGAAGGGTCGTCCCGCCCACAAAAGGCAGTTTCTCGAGAATCACTACCTTCGCCTTGCCGTTCGAAGCTTCGTGGGCTTCAATGGCGGCCGCCATCCCGGCGCCGCCCGCGCCGACCACGAGAATGTCGGCCGAGAGGTTTTGCGCCCCCGCGACCGACGCGCAGAGAAGCCCTGCCGCAGCGAGAACCGCGGTAAGCGGACGAAGACCGGGCTTGTGAACGGGAAGTTTTCGCATGAGATTCTCCTTTTTGGCTCGAGAGGCTCCGGACCCGGAGGAGAGATCTGTTCCGAGTGTCGGACCCTCGAACGCATGTTTTTCGATTCCTCGATTATCAGGCGTCTCGAAAGAAGTCGACAAGGCTCAATACTCCCGAGGACACGCGGGCGGAAGATACGCCCGCCTAAGCACTTCGCCCGAGGGTAGGTTCGAACAAAGCCGATAGAATGGAAAAATCGTTCACGCTCAAGGATTTCGTCATGTCCCCCTCCGAATGGCTCGCTTTTGCCGGGATGAGCTTCGTCCTGGCCGTAGCGCCCGGCCCCGACAATCTTTTCGTTCTCACGCAAAGCGCCGTGTTGGGTGCCCGAGCGGGACTCTATGTGGTGTTGGGGCTCTGCGGGGGACTTCTCGTGCAAACGATCGCCGCGGCTCTGGGACTTGCGATCGTCATTCAGGAATTCCCCGCCGTCTTCTGGGCGATCAAGATCGCGGGCGCGGCTTACCTCTGCTACCTCGCCTACATGGCGTGGACGCACGCCGAAGACGTGCCGGGCGAGGGCGGTGCGCTCGACCTCAAGCCTTGGCAACTCGTGCGACGCGGCGTCATCATGAACATCACGAATCCGAAGGTGCAGATCTTCTTTCTGGCCTTTTTCCCGCAGTTCGTCAAACCCGGCACCGAAGGAGTGGCCCTGGCGGTCCAGATGGCGGGGCAGGGGGCGATCTTCCTCATTGCGACCGTGGTCGTCTTTTCGGCCTGCGCCCTGGCCGCGGGCGTTCTGGCGACGGCCCTGCGCAATCCCAAGTGGGCGGGACTCCTGAACCGCGCCAGCGCCGTTTTGTTCCTCGGGCTCGCCGTCTCGGCGCTCTTTGCGTAATCGGTCTTTGTTTTTGACGATCCCATAGCCGTACGGGCGCTGAGAAACTCGACGGTTGCCCTTCCACGTGACGGCTCCCGGCGAATCCGAGAGCGGCTTTGACTGTGTCTCCCGCTCTTTTGCGCTCAAACTTTCCGTCGACGAAGATCCCGTTTGCGGATCGGGTCGCCGTCACACTGCTCCTTATTGGATGCGCCGTCTCGGAAAAGACACGGTTGCGGCGCATCAGGCTTCGCGCCTCGGCGGGACACTTATTGGCGACCGCATCGCTATGGCCGGCAAGGCCGTCCTTTACAGCACGGCGGAGCTCTTGATAGAAGGCTGATTCGACGTCCGGCGGCGGACGTTGACCGGCACTAGGGGAAAACCGCAAAAAGAGGCCGCTGCGTCTTGCGAATGCTTTGTTACGGTGCTGGGAGAACGGTGAACGATCGGCTCCGCCGGCGTTTCCGATGGTAGAAGGAATATTCGTAAGGAGCGCCGGCATTTCGTCTTTCCGATCATGGCATCTCAACCGTGAACCGCCTGTCGGCAAGGATCTTTCAAAAGAATGGAAGGATCGTTGAAAAGAAGTCTCATTCCAAACTTCATCGACTTTTTGTCTTGCGGCAGGGAAATCCCATCTGCCCTCCGCTCTCTCTGTACTCTACAATCAGACATATTAGGAAATACCCTGAAAGGGTATGAGCCATGAAGCAGCCATGGCGTCCCCAAAAGACGTTTTGCGAGCCACCCTCTGCCGGGCATCCGCACAAAACCGGCGTTCCATCCGCGCCCGTTCGCCTTATCCGTCCGGCTTTCGTGAACCGCTTTCCATGCTGCGGGAAGCGGGCGGCGGCTCTTTTCGGCGTCTTTCTTATTTTGGAAGGAGACTCTCATCTATGATTTCCCGACGTAGCTTTCTGCGAAGTTCGGCTCTTGTCGGCACCGCCGCCGGTTTTGCGGCGACCCCGATGAGCCGCGCGGTCGCGGCCGCTGCCGCCGACATCGAATCGGTCACGTGGTCGGCCTGCTCCATCAACTGCGGCAGCCGCTGCCTGCTTCGCTGCGTCTCGAAGAACGGACGCGTGATCCGCATCGAAACCGACAACACGGGCGACGCCCAGGCGGGCGTGGCCGACGGGAAGTTCCCGCAGGTGCGCGCCTGCCACCGAGGCCGCGCCATCCGTCAGCGCCTCTATTCGCCCGAACGCCTGAAGTTCCCGATGAAGCGCACGGGCAAGCGGGGCGAAGGCAAGTTCGAGCGCATTTCCTGGGATCAGGCATTGGACGAAATCAGCGCTCGCCTGAAGGACACCATCAAGAAGCACACGAACGAGTCGATCCTCTTGATGCACGGATCGGGCAACTACAGCCTCTTCAACAACCGCAACTGCACCTTCCGCTTCTTCAATCTGATCGGCGGCAACGTCGGTTGGTATTCCGACTATTCGGCCGCCTGCATTCAGAACATCTGGCCCTTCATGTTCGGCGGCTTCAACTACGGTGCCGTGCGCTCGAACAATCCCGGCGTCGGCTCGTACATGAGCCAGATCAAGAACGCCAAGCTCTACGTCACGTTCGGGAACAACCCGGCCGTCACGCGCGCCTCGGGCGGCGGTCAGACGTGGGAGCTCGCCGAAGCCCTGCGGCTCGGCAAGACCCGCATGGTCGTGATCGACCCGATCCGAACCGACTCGCTCGCCGGCCGCGACGCCGAATGGGTGCCGATCCGTCCGGGCACGGACGCGGCGCTCGCCGCGGGCATGGCCTACGTCATGATCCGTGAAAACCTCGTAGATCAGGCGTTCCTCGACAAGTACTGCGTGGGTTACGACGAAAAGACCCTCCCGAAGTCCGCGCCGAAGGGAAGCGACTACAAGTCGTACATTCTCGGCGAGGGTGCCGACAAGACCCCGAAGACCCCCGAATGGGCCTCGCGCATCACGAACGTTCCCGTCGAAACGATCGAGCGCCTCGCCCGTGAAATCGGTACGACGAAGCCCTGCTTCATTTCGCAGGGCTGGGGTCCGCAGCGCCGAATGAACGGCGAAACGCAGTCGACGTCGATCGCCATGCTTGCGCTGCTCACGGGACAAGTGGGGCTTCCGGGCACCAACACCGGCGCGCGCGAAGGCGACTCCTACGGCATCGACACGGGCTTCCCCGTCGGCAAGAATCCCGTCAAGGTATCCTTCCCGGTCTTCCTCTGGCCCAAGGCCATCACCGACGCGAAGTCGATGACGGCGAAGAATTCGGCCGTGCGCGGTGCGGATCACCTCTCGCACAACATCAAGTTCATCTGGAATACGCAGGGCAACACCCTCATCAACCAGCATGGCGAGATCAATGCGCTTCGCAAGATCCTCGAAGACGAATCGCTCGTCGAAACGATCGTGGTGGTCGACAACCAGATGACGCCGAGCGCGAAGTTCGCCGACTATCTGCTCCCCGACACGATGAATCAGGAGATCGATGACCTCGAGGCCGACGCCTACGCCGTGGGCGACTACAACTACATCGTCGCGTGCCCGCAGGCCGCGAAGATCGAGTGGGAACAGCGCCAGAACTGGGAAATCATGCGCGAAATGGCCAAGCGCTTCGGCGTCGAAGACGCCTACACCGAAGGCCGCACGTACAAGGAATGGCTCCGCTGGGGCTACGAAGAAACCTTGAAGAAGGCCTCGAAGCTCGCCGACGCGAAGAAGTTCCCGAAGTTCGAGGAATTCTGGAAGCAGGGCGTAGTCAAGTACCGCATGGGCGACGACTCGGGCATCGTGCTCAAGGACTTCCGCGAGGATCCGGTGAAGCATCCGCTCCCGACCCCCTCGGGCAAGATCGAAATCTATTCCGAACGTCTCGCCGAAATCGCGCGCACGTGGGAACTCCCGAAGGAAAAGGGTCAGGAAATCCACCCGATTCCGCAGTTCATCGCCACGAAGGAAATGCGCGGTCAGGGCGACCCGACGGAAGAAAAGTTCCCGCTCGAGCTCTACGGCTATCACGGCGCGGGTCGCACCCACTCGACGTACCACAACGTTCCGTGGCTGCGCGCCGCGCATCCGGACCAGCTGATGATCAATCCGGTCGACGCCGAGCCGCGCGGCATCAAGACGGGCGACCGCGTGCGCGTCTTCAACGCCCGCGGGGAAATCGAAATTCCCGCGTTCGTGACGAACCGCATCATCCCGCACTTGGTGGCGCTGCCGCAGGGCGCTTGGTATTCGCCCGATGAAAAGGGCGTCGACAAGGGTGCGTGCGTCAACACGCTCACGATGCTCGACGCGACGCCGCTGGCGAAGGGCAATCCTTCGCACACCAACCTCGTCGAAGTTCAGAAGCTCTAAGCACGGGAGGATGAAATGAAGCAATACGGTTTTTATTTCGATGCGTCCCGTTGCACGGGCTGCAAAGCTTGTCAGATCGCCTGCGCCGACAAGAACGGACTCGAAGACGGGCGTTTCTTCCGAAACGTCCTTCCGTACGAATCGGGTTCCTGGCGTGAAGACCGCGCCACGGGCGCCTGGCATCAGGACGTCTTCCACGGCTACGTGTCGGTTTCGTGCAACCACTGCGACGATCCGGCCTGCGTGAAGGTCTGCCCCACCAAGGCGCACGCCAAGCACCCCGAACTCGGGGGCCTCGTTCTGATCGATCCGAAAAAGTGCATCGGCTGCGGCATGTGCATGGCCGCCTGTCCGTACCACGCTCCGGTCCTCGACAAGAAGGCTGGCAAGATGACGAAGTGCGACGCCTGCGTCGACCGCATTTCGAAGGGCGGTCTTCCCGTGTGCGTCGAAGCCTGCACGCAGCGCGCGCTCGACTTCGGCTACGTGGACGAACTCCGCGCGAAGTACGGCGAAGGCGCGCACATCGTGCCGCTTCCTTCGCCCTCGAAGACGAAGCCCAACCTCGTGATCCATCCCGCCCCCAAGGCGAAGATCGTGGAATAACCGCACGATCCACGGCTTAGCCGCATAACCCAAAAGCCGCCCCGTTCGGGTTCATCCGTTCGGGGCGGTTGCTTTTTGTCGCCGCCAGCTCGGGCCTGAGGTTTTTCTGAATGGTTGTTCATGTAATTTTTCCGTAGCCTCAAAGCATATCGATCGAAAACGATCGGAACCGACTCACTCGACCAAAGGAGAAGCCTCATGAAAAACATTCGCCTCACGACCCTTGCGGTGCTCACCGCCGCCGCGATCGCGGGCAGCGCCTATGCGGCCGACGGAACCTTCCGCGGCACGGCCATGGGTCACAACGACGAAGTGATCGTCGACGTGACGATCGAAAAGGACCGCATCACGGACATCAAGATCGTCCAGACTTTCGAAACCCCGGCGGTCGCGGAAAAGCCCTTGGCCTGGATTCCCGAAACAGTCGTGAAGAACCAGTCGCTCAAGGTCGACCGCGTGAGCGGCGCGACCTTCTCGAGCCTCGCCATCCTCGGCGCCGTTCGCGACGCCGTGAAGAAGGCGGGCCTCGATCCGGCGAAGTTCATGAAGGGCGACACCATCCGCTACGTCGTCAAGGTTCCGACCGAACCCAAGGCCGACGTCGTGATCGTGGGCGGTGGCGGCGCCGGCATGTCCGCGGCCGTTGCGGCGGCCCGTGCGGGCGGCAAGGTCGTGGTGCTCGAGAAGATGAGCTTCTTGGGCGGCAACACCGTGCTCGCGGGCGGCGCTCTGAACGCGGCCGACCCGAAGCTGCAGGGCAAGCAAAAGATGTCCGAAGGCCAGCGCAAGATGGTTGAAGACCTCCTTGCCGAAAAGCCGAGGAACGAACTCCACGCCAAACTCATCGAACAGGCGAAGAAGGAATGGAAGGATTGGCTCGCGAAGTCTCCCGACGTGCTTTTCGATACGCCGACCCTGCATGCGCTTCAGACCTGGAAGGCGGGCGACTACTCGGCGAAGCTCGAACTCGTCGCGGAACTCGCGCGCATCGCTCCGGGGCAGGTCGACCGCCTCGAAAAGATGGGGCTCGAATGGAATCCCTACACGACGCAGTACGTGGGCGCCATCTGGCCGCGCTCGCACGACGCCAAGAACTTCAAGTCCGGCATCGGCTACATCAACACCTTCCGCGCGACGATCGAAAAGGAAAAGCTCCCCGTTGAAATTCTCTATCAGACGAAGGCTGAAAAGCTCATCGTTAAGGACGGCCGCGTCGTGGGCGTCGAAGCCACGGGCCCGAACGGCGAAAAGGTGACGGCTTCGGCCTCCAAGGGCGTGATTCTTACGACGGGCGGCTTCGGGGCGAATCCCGAAATGCGCATGAAATACGACACCCAGTGGGGCGGCAAGCTCGGTCCCGACGTCAAGACCACGAACAGTCCCGCCATCACGGGCGACGGCATGCGCATGGCCGAGGCGGTCGGCGCGAACCTGATCGACATGGGCTTCATTCAGCTTCTGCCCACGACCGACCCGGCGAACGGCAGCATTACGACGGCCGTCGCTGAAGGCACGTCCATGTACGTGAACAAGGAAGGGAAGCGCTTCGTGAATGAACTCGAACGCCGCGACGTTCTCTCGCGCGCCGCGCTCGCTCAGCCCGACGGCGTTTTCTACCGCATCACCACGGTGAAGAACGCCAAGGTCGACGAAAACGGCATCACGGCGCAGGGCCAGAGCATCAAGAGCCTTTTGAAGGCCAAGAAGGTCTACGAAGCGCCCACGATCGAAGAGCTCGCGAAGAAGGTCGGCATGGACCCGAAGGTTCTGGGTGAAACCGTGGCGAAATGGAACGACTTCTGCCGCAAGCAGACGGTCGACCCCGACTTCGGTCGCGCCTCCTGCACGCCGAACGTGACGCTCTACGAAGGACCGTATTACGCCGAAATGCGCGCCCCCGCCGTGCACCACACGATGGGCGGCGTGGAAGTCGACGCGCAGACCCGAGTCCTCGACAAGAACGGCAAGGTCATTCCGGGGCTCTATGCCGCGGGTGAAGTGACGGGCGGTCTGCACGGCACGAACCGCGTGGGCGGCAACGCCATTCCCGACGCGCTCGGCAACGGCCAGAAAGCCGGTGAAATCGTGATGGGCGTCGCCCGTTAAACGGGTTTCCCTGAAACGCAAATCGGGACGGAGAGGTTCTCCGTCTCGATGTTGTTTTTGAGGGGTGTCGGAAGGAATTCAGCGCCTCGGCGCTCCCTTTTGCTGACAGTCGGCGGGTAAATTCTCGCCCTTTCGCACGAAGCGGATCGGAGCGGGGCCCTTCGTCTTTCGGGCGGTGCAGGATTCGTTCGTGCATCCGCCGCAACCGCCCGACCCCCCGAGGATGCGGCGGCAGGCCCAGAGGACGCCCGCCGCAATCAGGAGCAATACGATCCAACTTGCCGCATTCACGTGAGGAGTCTCCGCATCAGAAGAAGGGCGCGGCGAGAATGCGGACGATCAACGCGACCACCCACGCGACCGCGCACTGCATCAGCACGACGCCCACGGCCCACTTGCCGCCCAATTCGCGGCGGATCGTGGCGATCGACGCGACGCAGGGCGTGTAGAGAAGACAGAAGACGAGAAGCGCGAGGGCCGAGAGCGGCGTGATCGCGGCAAGGAGCGTGTCCACCGATCCGAAGAGAACCGAGATCGTACTCACGACGCTTTCCTTCGCCATGAAGCCCGAGATGAGGGCCGTGGCGACGCGCCAGTCGCCGAAACCCAACGGGTCGAGCAGCGGGGCGAGTCCGCCCGCGACGACGGCGAGCATGCTTTCGTGCGAGCTTTCCACCGGGTTGAACTGGAAGTCAAAGGACTGCAGGAACCAAATGACGATGGTCGCGACAAAGATCACCGTGAAGGCGCGCTCCAAAAAGTCCTTCGCCTTTTCCCAGAGAAGGAAGAGGACGTTCTTCGCGCCCGGCATGCGGTAGTTCGGGAGTTCCATCACGAAGGGAACCGCTTCGCCCTTGAAGAGGGTCTTTCGCATCGCAAAGCCGAGGAGAACCGCCGTGAGAATCCCGAGGAAGTAGAGCGCCACCATGATCGCGGCGCCCGTTCCGGGGAAGAAGGCCGCGGTGAAGAAGCCGTAGATCGGAAGCTTCGCCGAGCAGCTCATGAAGGGGGTGAGGAGAATCGTCATCTTGCGGTCGCGCTCGGAGGGGAGGGTGCGGCTCGCCATCACGCCCGGGACCGTGCAGCCGAAGCCGATGAGCATCGGAACGATGCTTCGGCCCGAAAGCCCGATTTTGCGTAGAAGCGTATCCATCACGAACGCGACGCGGGCCATGTAGCCGCTGTCTTCCAAAAAGGAGAGGAAGAAAAAGAGCGTCACGATCGTGGGCAGGAAACTCAGCACGCTGCCGACCCCGTTGAAGATCCCGTCGATCACGAGTCCGTGAATCGAAGTGTTCACGGCCCAGGTCGTGAGGAGCCCGTCGACGATTTCGGTGAGCCACCCGATTGCGACCTCGAGGATTTCCTGCAGCCACGCGCCGATCACGTCGAAGGTGAGCCAGAAGATGAGCGCCATGATCGCGACGAAGGCGGGAATGGCGGTGTATTTGCCCGTGAGGACGCGGTCGATCTGAAGGCTCCTCAGGTGTTCCTTGCTCTCGTGCGGACGAACGACCGTGCTTCGGCAGATGCGGTCGATGAACGCAAAGCGCATGTCGGCCATGGCGGCGGCGCGGTCGAGTCCGCGTTCGGCCTCCATTTGCTTGAGGATGTGTTCGATCGTGCGCTCTTCGTTCACGTCGAGCTTGAGCTGTTCAAGAATCAGGCGGTCGCCTTCGGCGATCTTGCTCGCGGCAAAACGAACCGGGATGCCGGCGCGCTTGGCGTGGTCCTCGATGATGTGCATGATGCCGTGCAGACACCGGTGCACGGCGCCGCCGTGGTCTTCCGGGCCGCAGAAGTCCTGTACGGCGGGCGGCTCCTGAAACTTCGCGACGTGCAGCACGTGGTCGACAAGCTCGTTGATCCCTTCGCCCTTGGCAGCCATGATCGGCACCACCGGGAGACCGAGAAGGGCTTCCATCTCGTTGATGCGGATCGAGCCGCCGTTGGCGAGCACTTCGTCCATCATGTTGAGCGCGAGCACCATCGGACGGTCGAGCTCCATGAGCTGCATCGTGAGGTAGAGATTGCGCTCGATGTTCGTTGCGTCGACGATGTTGATGATCGCCTTCGGGGATTCCTTTAGGATGAATTCGCGCGAGATGATTTCTTCGTTCGTGTAGGGCGAGAGCGAATAGATCCCGGGAAGGTCGGTGACGAGCGTGTCGTCGTGCCCGATGATGCGCCCGTCCTTGCGGTCGACCGTGACCCCGGGGAAGTTCCCGACGTGCTGATTGGACCCCGTCAAACGATTGAAGAGCGTCGTCTTCCCGCAGTTCTGATTGCCCGCGAGAACGAGCGTGAGTTCCGTCCCTTCGGGGAGGGGATTTTCATGCGTCTTGACGTGATACTTCCCGCCTTCGCCGAAGCCCGGGTGAAGGACGTCGGAGCCGTCCGTCGAGGCGTTCGGGGTGAGGGACGGCGCGTCGTCGCGAACGTCGATCACTTCGATTTCCGCGGCCTCGGCCGCGCGCAGCGTGAGTTCGTAGGCTTTGATGCGCACTTCGATGGGGTCGCCCATCGGGGCTCTCTTCACCATCGTGACCGCGGCGTTTGGGATGAGTCCCATGTCGAGAAAGTGTTGGCGCAGAGCGCCCTGACCGCCCACCGTGCGGACGGTGGCGGTCTTTCCGATGGGAAGGTCGTTGAGGGTGATCGGGGTCGTCATGGTCAGGTCTTATTTTTTTTGAGAGACGCGAATTTTAGCATTGCGCCCAGGGGGCGTGCGCTGCATGGGAACGCCTTTACCCGCGCGGCGAAAAGAAAAAACGGAGAGATTCGACAGGAAGATTTCGTAATGAAGACTGAAAACCGTTCCCCGTCCGTTCTTTGAGAGAAGAGGAAAACTAGGCCTGTCAAGAAGACTGCGTGAAAAGTAGGAGGCGAAAGCAGCGTGCTTTGAGCGCGGAGGAAGCAGAAGACCGAAGCGAAGGAAAGAGAAGGGCGAAAAAGCTTCGGCCCGGAAAGAGTCCGGGCCGAACGCGCAAAAGGAAAATCAGTTTGCCGCAGCGGGGCTCATCGCCGCCGCGATGTGGGCGCGCACGCCTGCGGGAAGCGCGGCGTCGTCGATCGTGAACTGATCCGAGTGGTTGTTCGGAGCGTTCTTCACGCCCGGCTTGTCGACGCCCAGGAACATGAAGACGGACGGGACCTTCTCGGCAAAGAAGGAAAAGTCTTCGCTAGCGCCCGGGTTCCACTTCGAGATTTCGGCGTCCACACCGAAGGCCTTGAGGTTTTCGACGGTCGTGAGAGCGAGCGCCGGATCGTTCCAGGTGACGGGATAGATTTCGATCAACTTCGTCTTGGCTTCGGCGTCGCCCGCGCGGGCCGTGCCGTCGGCGACTTCGGGAATGCGTTCGAGGAGCTTTGCGCGGATGTCGGGGTGGTTCGAGCGGATCGTTCCCATCATGTAGGCGGAGCCGCTCATGACGTTTCCGGTTTCTCCCGCGGTGAGCTTGCCGACCGTGATGACGCCCATGCCCTTCGTGAGGTCGATGTTGCGCGAAACGATCTGCTGCAGCGCCACGACCGTCTGCGAGGCGGCGAGCGTCGCGTCCGAGCCCGTCCAGGGCATGGCGCCGTGGGCCTGCGAGCCCTTGATGTTGATTTCAAACGCATCGGCGCTGTTCAAGGCCGCGCCCTGCGAGACGAGCATCTTCCCCGAAGGCGCGCGGGCCATCACGTGAATCCCGAAGGCATTCTTCACGTCGTACTTCTCGAGCACGCCGTCCGCCACCATGGCCTTGGCGCCCGAGAGCCGGGGCTTCTCGGCCGTGAAGGGATTCTCGATCGAGTCGCCTTCTTCCGCGGGCTGGAAGGCGAAGATCACGCGGCGGGGCACGTCCGCCTTGTGCTTGGCGAGAATCTGCGCGGCGGTGAGAAGCATCGCCATGTGGGCGTCATGTCCGCACATGTGGGAGACGTCCACGCCTTCGCGGCCCCAGTAGGTTCCCTTCACTTGACTCGCATAAGGGAGCCCCGTGCGTTCCTTGATCGGAAGGGCGTCGATGTCGGCGCGAAGAAGGATCGTGTCCTTCTTCTCGGGGTTGAGAATGCCGAGTACGGCCGTCGGGGCGTTCTTCGTGCCGACGACGGTCTCGATGCCGGCTTCCTTCAATATCCGAACGATTTCGGCCTGCGTCTTCACTTCCTGATTGCCGAGTTCGGGCATGGCGTGAAGCTTGTGGCGAAGCGCCGTGAGGTCGGACTCCGCGGCCTTCACTTCGCTCTCCACCCAGGCGGGCGCATGCGCGGCGAGCGCCGGCACGGCTGCCAGAAGAAGAGCGAGGAATGCAGTCTTTTCAATGCGGGGATGCGTCATCTTCTGTTCCTTCTGTTTTCTAAGACGATCCCTCAGTATCGCACAATCTTTTCGCGAAGATTGTCCATCGGTTTACGGTCGTGTCCCAAGTTTGATGCCGGTCGGTGCTCAAAGCGGAGACGAAGATCGGTTTTACGGACCTTTGCGGCATTTTTCTCGATCTGTCGTGCATGACCCAACAATTGTCGGGTGAACTTCTCATCGGAAGAAGATGCCGATAGGCGAGTCCGATGCAAAACTCTCCTCTTTTCGTAACGAAACGTGAGAGGGATGGGGGCGCCGCGCGTGCCGGAGCGTTTGATCTGGCTTTTGAATACTGTTGCGGCGCAAGATAATTTGAGTGACGACGGGACACATGCTGCGGTTGGATTTTTCAACTCCTTCTGCCCGACGCCTTCGGACGTTCAACACTTTGTTACTTCCCGAGGATTTGGAAATACCTTCCGACGAAGCATTTGCTACATTTCAACCATCGAAAGGGACTTCCAAGGTCTATTCGAGATTCAGCCAAGGGTTGAGTTTTTTTGAGGGTTTGGATTCGCCGCGGAGCTTCGGTTCTGCGGCGTTTTTTTATGCAAAAGTTTGATTTTCCTCATGTTGGACGAAGTTCATGCCTCCATGCTGATTCTTTTGGTTCCCGAACGGAGCTTAAAACGGCGGTTGCAAAGAGAGGCTCGTCAAAAGCCTCTGGCCCTCGCTTCAATGGTCTGCACTGCCGTGTGTTCGCGTTCGAAGAATTGCGGGCCGTTCCGGACACGTGCTAGGGTATGAGATCTAGAGTTGCAGAGGATTTCGCGGTAAAGGATCCGACAGATCCTTCGTCCCGTCGGACAGTCCCTGACCGCACATCCGAGACCGAAGAACGACTTTCAATATCAAAGGAAGATTCAACATGATTGAAGTGACGAACCATCCGCTCTCCGATTGGAAGAGTGCCGTCCTTTCCGTTTCCCCTTCCGACTTCGCGGGTCCGATTCCGCCCGCCCACTTTCTGATGCGGACCGAAGAACTCGGACGCAAGACACTTGCCGAGTACTACATTCCGTTCACCGGCGTGAATCTCAACGCCAAAATCATCATCGCCGGCATCACGCCGGGGTTCGCACAGTGGAAGAATGCGGTGACGGTCGCGAAGGCGGCCCTGCAGAAGGGACTTTCCGACGAAGACGTCCTCACGGAAGCAAAGCTCACGGGCGCTTTCAGCGGTCCGATGCGCACGCTCTTCGTTCAGCAGCTCGATCACGTGGGCTTTCACCGTGTGATGGGCGTAGAGTCGAGCGGTGCTTTCTTTGAGAATGAAGGAAGCGTTCATCTCACGTCGGTTTTCGTACATCCCGTATTCGTGAACGACAAGGGGCTCAACAGCATCGTCAATTTGGATAAAAGCGCGCTTCTTCGCGAAAGCCTTCTCAACGGTTTTGCCAAGGAAGCCGGAATGTTGACCGAAGCCGTGATCTTTCCCTTGGGCAAGGTGGCGACGGCCGCCTGCGAGTGGCTCGTTGCGAACGGCCGCCTCGATGGCGCCCGCGTTCTGCCGGGCCTGCAGCATCCGTCCCCGGCCAATCGCGCGCGCATTGCGTACTTCTGCGGCCAAAAGAGGAGAGACGAAATGTCGGGCGCCAACAAGCCGGAACCGATTGACCGCGACAAGGAGACGCTGCTCGCGGCCATGAAGCGGCGTTTCGGTTGACGCCCGTTGTCTTTCGGATCGCGCAAAGGCGTGCCTGCGGTCAAGGGTGGGTGTCTTAGTCCTCATATGAGGCGCCTTTCTCGAAGCTTCTCGTAAAGAGGACGCTGATTGGATGAAAGATTCGGCAGCATGCAGGCATAGTAGGTGACTCGGGCCTCGTCATCCGTGATGCGGATAGAGTTTCGGTCGGCAGAAAGCCCTTCCCGGGCGATCACGATGTCGGAAGTGAAGGAGAGAAGTTCCGATTGATCGCCACGGACGGCGTCGGCTATCACCAGATGCGTGACGACAAGGTGGAGGTCCTCACCCCGGGCGACGTGGCGTTTTGTCCGCCCGGCTGTATGCATTGGCACGGCGGCGGGAAAGACTCGACCTTTGCGCACATCGCCGTTACGACCAACTTGGACCGCGTAGCGGTGACCTGGTTCGAACGGATCTCCGAAGAAGAACGGGCGGCTCTTCCCGCCGAGAAGTGATTCGACCCGCTTTATTACCGTAAAACTGGCACCCATTTCTCCCAAAGTTGCGGCCGTGAGTAAGGCAAGCTTCTGGCATCCTTCCGGCCGCTGATTGGCATCGTCGCGGTTGGCCTTGGCACCTGTCCGCGTCGCGAGTGGCAAATACGGGCGATGTAATCAGCGGCACCATTGAGGCGCCGTCGATTACATTTGGATTATTGTCATAGCTCGAAACGTTGCGTGTCGGCTTGATAGCACGCTTACGTCCGAGCGGGAACCTGAGTCGGTTTCACGTAAGTCCACTCGTTGTCACCCTCGATGATGGCATCCACAGCTTCATCGACTTCACCCATTTCTTCGTCAAGATAGGGAGCTTGAGCGTAGTAGATTTGTCCACCCAATTTTGCCGCTAGGTGACCCTTGCCCAACAGGGTTTCAGCACCCTTGTCTTCAAGAGCGATCTCTGAAGATGCAGCATCAAGTTGAAGCACTAGACGATTGCCGAGATTGGTACGAATTTGCATGCTCATAACGTCCTTGTCCGGACGTTGAGCAAGGAAGATCAGGTAAATCCCGGTCGCGCGCGACATTGTCGCAAGTTGTGTCAACGTCTCCGTCACGGTTTGACGATATTCTTTGTTGACCATCCATTGCGGTAATTCGTCGTGAATTAAGAAAATAACCGGCAACTGCTCTTCGGGCGGCACTTTGACGTTATAGCGATCGAGTTTATTAACCTGCTGTTTCGCAAAGAGCTGATTGCGTCGGTACATCTCTTCGACAAGACGCTTAAGCAGATCAATCGCTCTGCCCTGGTCGTTGATCAGCGGTTCTGCAAGGTGTGGGAGTCGAAGGAGTGAAAAATAGTCATTTCCCCCCTTCGGATCGATGATGTAGAACTTGAGTTTGGTGGACGGGTTGGTAGCGGCCATGTCCAATAGCAACGTCTGCATGAGTACCGTCTTGCCCGAACCCGTTCGTCCTGCGATCAACGTATGAGGATCCTGCTTCAACGGATTGAAGTAGAGGATCTCGCCGTCTGTCTCTTTTAGACCTACCGCAAACGAGAGGTTTACGCCGGCTATACGTTTTTCTACGGTGCGTCGATTCCAGATGTTCCACATCGAAACAGTTTCGCGTTTGTCCGATCCGTCATTGAACAGAATGAGCAAACTACCAGGTTGCGGGAGCACGAGAACGATATTGATGGCTTGCGTAGTAAGAAGCGTTTCGCGAAGCGCAAGAACGCGCTTCGAGTCGAGACTTGCGCTGCCTTCAAAACTTACAAGGCAACCGTTCGGGGTGAGAGAATACGAGCGAATTTTGGCCTGCATTCCTTTCTCGACAAAAACCATTTGAAGTGCTCTTGTCGAGCGTTGCGCCCACGCCATTCGTTCTTCCGAGAAGTGGGAAGATGAGGCCTTGCTCTTAACTACTCGTTCAAAGTAAGGGGAAAACGTCTGGTTTCCAAGAAGGGTAGACAGATTACTCGTTGCAACCGGCGGAACAACAGTGCTGACTTCGGGTTCAGGATTAATCTGACCACCAACGTTTCCAGCTGGAACAGTCGGTTGGAAACGAGTAGCAACCGCTGGTTTAGCCGGAACGGTCGTTTGGGGACTAACAACACGAGAAACGGCACCCGATTCGGTAGATGACGTCGTCACTTCATTTTGCTTGTTGTCGCCAAGCGTAAGTATGCGAACATGAGGTCTACTTTCTACTGCCGTGTGAGGTGTCTCGGTAGCAATCGTGTCTTTGGGAATGTTGTCTTGCCCCGACTTTTCGATCTCTTCCTCGGAATCGGCGTCTGTAACAATTAAATCTTTAACGACAGAATTGACGCCGAGTTGATGAGCAAAGCACCACGGCTTCATCAGGTCGATCGCGCCGAGCAAGTTGTAATTGATGACATCCTGAATGTCGGACGATTGAACATCCTCTTGGAAAGAGAGCAGTGCGTTTGCTGTGGACGTTTTCCCGAAGATAAACTGCACAAGAGTCTCGTTAGAGGAAGAAGCGTTCAGCTCGTAGATTCCGAGCGGTTTGTCGAGTTCGTATGCAAATACGTGGGATACGCCGGACAGCGTAATTTCGATGTCTCCGCGTTTGACAGCATCAGCGAAGAGAATGAGATCCTTGGACGACAACTGCGTGTCGATCAAGTCGGTCTTACTGAGCGATGTAATCAAGTCCGCGAGTCGGGAAAGCCAAATCGGACGATCCGCACGCATTTCAGGAGCATCGTTGAGTGCATGACGCAGGACATCGTAAGTTGCGTTCACCTGGCGTGCGGATTTGTTCTGCAATTCATGGAGAACAGAATTCGCACAGAACTTGGCTTCTGTTACCGTAAGGTGAAGTTTGTATTTACTATCTTTTTGAGCCAAAACAAGACAAAGCAGATCGGCAAGGCTATTTTGGTTCTTAAAGATAGAAGCGTAGTCATCGACGAGATAACTCACGGCAGCAAGAACTTCTTCGCCCTGGGTGCGAGCTTGTTCAACAAGTGCCTTTTGCGTTAACCAATTGGAGAGAACCAATCCGAGAATTTCATGAGCATTTCGGGACGTACGGGCAGCGCGCAAAGCAACGAATCCCGAAATTCGATATGAAGCTTCGAGAATGTCCTTGGCAATGTTTCGGGCATGTTGTCCGAGAGAATGTACACCAAGATTCGCAATACGATCAGCAATGCGGCTAGAGAGAATGTCAGTGGACATCTCGGAACTAATGATGCTCGTCTTGCTTGTAGCGGGATTAACCTTATAACGTACTATCTTGATGTTGTTATTGATCAGCTGACGACGGTCAATGAAGTCATTGATCGTAACAACCCAATGAGCAAGCTTGTGTAAGTTTTGGATGACTTCGGAGATGGCTAAGTCGTTCGAGTTTACCTGTAGGCAGGGGTACTCGAATTCGCTACCGTGATCGGCGGAGCGATCTTGAACAAGCCAGCTCACTGCGTTAATAAATTCATGGCCGACGGGACTGACCGCATCACCGCACAGGAGTGTCGTAGAAGTGAATTCGTTTTCGAGCTGAACTAAGCGGTGCGATCGCAACTGAAGACGGTCGGTCAAATTGTACGGATCTGGATCGGCGTCACGTTTCAGGAGCTGTACCCAACTGTTTTTTGCACTGTATGTGAAGAAACGATCCAAAAATGCGATGTCAAACGGCCTGATGCCCTCTTTGAGCAAAGGATGATTCATGAGCATGTTGTCACGAACTCGCGAGACTGACACCTGAACGCTCGATTTCAGTGAAACTGTAGCAATAGCAGCTTCCTCAACGGATGTTGAACGAGCGGTTTCGATCGTCAGGCCGGTATAAAGCTGTTCTTCGTTCGAAGCCTGGTATTGCTGTGCGTTGAGGCCTCCAACCTTAATGGCGAGTTTTTGATAGTCCGGGCATTTCTCAAGCATCGCGTTAACGAAGTTCTGCGGGAATTGCTTAGACACTACGTCAGGCAACAAAAGCGAAAGTGTATTCGAGGCTTGAGGGACAAGAGTGGCATAACTCGTCGCGGCAATGTTGGCCAATTCTTTGGCCGCATTGGAATTCATACCATTGTCGCGGCATTCGGGTCCTGCGACGCGTGAGTACAGCGTGTAGCCCCCAACATGCTGGATCGGGGCGAGAATTTCCGTGCATAGTTTTTTCTGATCTTCACTAACGCCGGCATTAGACGGAACAACCACAAATGTCGGTTCGAGAGACTCTTTGAGTTCGTGCAGGCGTTTGAGAACTTCGCTAGAGGGGGCTACGTTCGCCTTTCCCATGGTGTAAAGCTTGATCAGATTCGTATTGGTAACGAATTCCCGATGCAATTCGAAAAGACGCATCGGTTGCCAAGGGGTTGCAACGGCATACGCAGAGCTTTTGTCGATAAACGAAAAAACTCCAATTGAAAGCAGGCACGAGAGAGCGCGCTGACGGAAATACTGCGATTTGTTGGAATTTACAGAAACGATTCGAAGCAATTCGCCGTAGGCAGCATACATGTCCGCGACGGAGGGAGCTCCAAAACCGATACGTTCAACATCGGCAAGTGCTGAAAGATAGGCTTCGTCGAAACGATCCCAGGCCGCGCGAATGCTGAGCTTGTCAATTCCGTTGATATCTTCCTCGAGTAATTCTTGAAAGAGGACCTTTAAGTCTGTGAGATTGGTTCGATTTTTATCGATAAAACTGCTCGACGTTAGCCCGAAAGAAGTGGCGTCATCCAATGAGATTTCACTCACGAGTCCCTTGGTGTTCGTTGGTCTGAAATTACGGGCAAAAACGACGCCGTAAGCGGAAGAAGGGCGCTTCGGCTTTTTCGACAGCAAACGCCAGTCACGGGCAAGACTGAGCGAGATCGTCGTCTTAGGTAGATGCCAACTGATGCGCACAGCTTTGGCATCCGCAAGATCAGTATCGAGATCCGCACGGTCCACTAGGTACGCGTCAAATTCCAGCATGAGCGCTTCTTTGCTCTTACTGTCGGATGCTCCTTTCTTTTTTCGAGTATTGGTTGCGCTTTGCGTCTTTTCAAGAGCTTCTTCGAAATGGAAAAGCGGATTCAGACCGGCAGTGGTAGAGAAATCGAAAGTTCGGAAACGTATTTCTACAAAATCTCGACATTGAGTTTCGAGACCGCGGTAGAGCAGGGAGAAGTATCGAATCAAGTTCCGATTCGTAACGTTACGAAGTTTGGAGCGATTGGATCGACAACGTAAGAGGAGAACGGGGTCCTTTAGCTTAGACGGGTTCACACGTTGGGCCAACAGATGTGATGCGGTCAAAACGCTTTCAAGAAAATCTATGCCGTCGATTTTTTGAGAAAAAAGTAGTTTGTCCCAACGTTTGTCGAGCTTCGGATCATATGTGGCAATTACGTGACCAGCTTCCCCATAAAAACGACGTGCTTCCGCGAGGGGTTCTCCTTCGAGTTTCTTCGGAGACCCGAAACGTTCGAGGTACTGCTCAAGCGTTTCATCTGACTCGGGGAGCAAACGCTTGAGAATTTCACATTCGTTTTGACGAAGACAGTCGAGCGTTGCCTCGGCAATACCTTTTGTCTTGGTTTTGACGCTTGATGCTGTAACGAACACGTTAAGACAATCATCTTCCCAATCTAGGTCGAAGAGATCACTCCAGGCGTAGTCACCGTCTTGGGCAACGATTGATCGATAAACTGCACGTGCCCTTTCAGAGATCTCTTCTTTTTCAAGGGCCACGAGGTTATCCGATAACGTTTTGAGGCTGATGTCATAAGGACGCTGTCCGCCCGCGAAAAGATTTGAAGGGATTTCTTTGATCTGTTTAAAGGTATGCTTCCAAGCGTCTTCGTTTTCAACATCCTTTGGCATCGCACTCAGGTATTTGGGATAGCCAAGCAGGCGAAGATTGGCGTTGACCGCTGGGGCAATGGGCTCGCCTGACAGGATCTCATCAACAATCCCGAGTAAAAATTGGATGGAAAGAGAAAGGTTACGCACCATCGTTGAAGTAAAACCCGAGAACATAGCTCGGATTTGATTCTTCAACGTATCCTGGTTCAGTTGAGGGTACTTGCGAACCAAAGCGCTCACAACCGCCTCGGTAGCGCCCAATAGATCAGGTTCCGAAATTGCGGAAACGTTTCGAAGCGTATCGCGAGCAATGTCATCTCCGCCGTTGGCAAAGAGTTTTAAGCGTTTAAGGTTATCCTCATTGCGGATGGCAGCCGGAGTACGATCCGTCAGAATGCTCGGATTTTCAATGTCGTTAGGATTTACGAGTGTGCGAGGCAGACGAAGTTCAACACTTTCAAAATCACCTGGCCGGTAGAGAGTGCTCCGGGCTAGTGCATTGAAACAGCTAGCAAGGATGTCAGGATCAAAACTATTGAAGCGGATCATCCCCAGCGTTTCTTGAAAGGCAAATTCATTGAGTTTTCGGTCGGCAACTTCGACGGCAATGAGCCCGATGAGTTCAAGGGCTGGCGTTTGGTTTTGCATGCTGTATCCTTTCTCGATCAAGCTTGATAGGGGTTTAAAACGAATTCGAAACCGTCTGAAAGCGCAACTAGCAGACCAAGAGAACGCAGTTTTTCAGCTAGACGGAAGCGATTCGCTTCAAATTCACTGTTGTTCGGGACGATCGTAGTATCCGTAATCTTCGCCTGATGGAATTCGTTCTCACCGAATACAAGCCCATAACGATCGTAAGCAATCTCGAGCACTTCCTTAAAGAGGAGACGTTTTCTTTCGATCGGGACGATGGTCGCGACAAGAGTTTCGATCAACTCATCCGAGGGGGCGTAACGGTATGCATTGGTGCAGAGGGTGGTTGCCAAACCACAGTCACGAGCTAAATGTCGGTGAAGGCTAGGTCCCCAGTGTCCTTTGTGAGTCTCTAGAATGGCGGCTAAGGAGTCTTTTGCGGCGATTCCATCGTAATCGTCGTCGTACTCTTCGTACTCGTCGTAGTCCTCGTCATTTTCGAAGAGATTGACGAGAGCGTTAGCGGATGCCCTCCCGTCATAGTGCTCGTAAAAAGCTCGTACAGCATTCAAACTCAGATCTTTGTTCACTTCAAAGAAACGTTTCGACAAGTTTCGAATGTCGGAGGTCTGTTTTTGAATTGCTTCACAGGGAATGATGCAAGGCCAAATTTCCGTTCCTTCTGGGGAATGCTTCAAGATGCAGGAACGGCTCTGCTCTAGAAAGTAACAGAGCAGATTCAGCGAGATCATCCTGACTGCGTGCAGAATAATGTCAGGCGTCGGAATGGGCAATTTGAAGAGATGAATCAAGTCTTCACAGAGGATGTTGATTCTGCGGCGACTTTCTTCAAACATGCTGAGTGGCAGAACACAGCCTTCGCCCTGTTTATTGGAAATACATTGGCGGCTTTCCTTGCCGAAGGAAAGCAGTTTGCAGAGAGTATCGAGGTCACTCTCCGCACATAGGATTTTCTGATTCAAGAGCTCGGAGAGTTCGTCACGGCGAGCAGCAAAGCTGAGCATCATATAGAGCAGTTCACCGTTTCGTGCGAAAAAGCGACGGTCACCCGTCCCTCCGTCGAGACTCATATCGAGAAAGAGGCAGTTCTTTCCCCACGGGAAAACGAAGCGGCTCGTCCAACGTTTATCACTAAGCAGGTTGATGCCAGAATTACGCAACAAAGCGATAACTTTAGCAAAACGTTCAAAGCTCTCGTGATCAGAAATACGCCTCCCCTCGTTAAAACAAGTTTTTAACTCATCGAGACGGTCCTGGAGAAGGGCTAGATGTCCATCTTTGTCGATGTCCCGGTTTTGTTCATCACCGATGAACTTGTCACACCAGTCTTTCCAGGGATTCTCGCTATTTGTGAAGACTTCATCCACATAGGGGTTGTTGAAGATCAAGCTCCGTAAAAGCGGACGTTTTGGGGCATTGTAGGTACCTAAACGAGCGTTAGTATCGTTGAGCGGATCCGAGGGAGAGGACACTTGCGCAGCAAAAGGACGATTTTCAAAGACGCACAGGAACTCGAGAAACGTCATGATGCCTGTTTGCTCGTTATAGAGACGGTGACCCCAGATTCGCTTTTCGATCTCCCCTTTTTTTAGCAGAATGTTCTGTTCGTTATTCATCTTTGCGAATTTCCTTGGGCAGTTTGATCGTGATCTGAGCCGCTTCACCGATGTATTGAATCTTTATTTGATTGGCGTGCGTCCTGGTGCGGCCCGTTTGCTCTAGGCAAGCACGAACGAGCAGGGCTTTGAGAGCATAGAACTCAGACTGTATTTGCTTTGAAAAGGAAGTCGGAAGTACGCCCTCGTGGAGATTTACTAAAAACTCGTAACGATGAGGAGTTAAGTGAAATGCAATCGGAGGCTCAGCAGAATGAGGATTCAAACGGAACTGAAGGACGGGGACCGCATCAGCATTGTAGGAAGACATTTTCATGCTCGCCTGCCCCATAAATCCAACATTAGTAAAGATCTGGCCGACAACAAGCAATCCAACGGGCGCACGAGTGTCAGCGCCGTTGGTTGCGAGACGGATTGAATTCGCATTGGAGTACGTACTACCAGTCATGATGCGGTTCAGTCCGGAAATAAGGTAGTTCGGAATGTCCTGATCGACGTCACCATTCTCACGCATGTCCTCAAGCAAGCGGAGGTATTCAGCTGCGTGAGGGTAGGCAGTAAGAGACCACAATTCGCTCTCATGAATGATGGAGCCGTCAGGCCCTTTTTTATTCCAATTGAAGAAGATGCGACGGCGTGCCTCCACGAGCCACTTGGCGCGCTCAGCTTTTGCAACAATGGATAGTGCTCCCCGATTAGCGTCTTCCGTTTCATCTGGTCTAGTTAGGTCACAGAAGTACTTTTGGTACAAAGCGCGTACCTCAGGTCTCGGATCTTCATTACCTAGCAGAATGAAATCATCAAAGAACGGATGACCAAACGCACCGACTTCGAAGCGGGAAAGGTGTCGGAAGATTTCTTTTTTCTTCGCGCGTTGAGAGTCGGCAAGATTGTCAGCGAGAAGATTGGTGAATAAATCCATCTTGACGTCGCGAACTGTCTTCAGATCCTTGAATTTGTTTTGGACAAAATGACAGTCACCGAGTGCTCCAGTTCGGAGGCGCCGGGTTCCGAAAACCGCATTAATGACAAGCATAAAAAGCTCGCGGATCGGAAAATGATTCCCGTTGAGACCGGCGAGTTTTACAAGTTCGCAGAGTCGTTTAGCAACGATCGTGGGTCGATCTGCCTCTCGATCCCAAAGGGCGTTCAAGTTTTGACGGATAAAGCACCTAGATCGGAATTCACAAGCCTTGTTGTCACAGTTTTGCCAACCAGGGTGCATTGCAACCTTCTGAATGATTTCTTGGAGACGGTCCGCTTGAGAAACACGAGAGAGGTCGAACACGTGAATTCGATCAATGACGTTGTCCGCTTGGGCATTGAAGAACGATTCTTCAAGTTTGTTGGCGAAGTCCTCCATCTCAGGCTCTTTCATCGCTCGCAACTGCGAAAGAATCTGTCCGTGATTACATGCCATCACGACCGACATTTCGTTGCGCTGTAGGATAGACCACACTTCGCCAATGGGCGTTAGTTCAGCACTAAGATCCTTAATGAAAAGAAGTTTGCGGCGGCATCCATTGGGGAGCGCGATCTCGAGCGTCAGATCTTCGGCGATCTTCCATTCCTCAGGAGAACCGCCAAGTCGAGTCCACACTTGACGGAGATGATAACTTTTCCCGTCACCTGCAACACCAGCGATGAGGATGTGTTGTGGATTAGGTTGTAGTAGCAACCGTTCGATTTCCAGAACATGCCTCACGCTCAGTTCAATCGGTTGTATGTTGTACCGTTTTGAACTCTGCGCGACCTTTTCGTCGAACAGATTCAAATTGCTTTCTTCGGGGCCGTACGAAAGCAGAAACCGAAGCAGGTTGCTCGCGGGAAGGTCAGCGACTCGTGGCATATCAGTTTTTTGAGGGTGCGGCCACGAGAACGGGCAAACGCACTATGGTTGTTCGGTCTCTACGTTCTTGTGGCAAAGGCTATTAGGGCAAATTCTGTGTGTAAATTTTACAGAATCTTACCGTAGAATTTGTCGCGCCAACCCCCTCGATTTTCCGGGGTAGGGGGCCATGAGAGGAAGAATCTCGGCTAGAATTGCCTTCTCCACTGGAGGTCTTCTCCAGAAACAAGAACAATACCAACATGCAAGCAAAGACACATCGCTCCCGCTTGTCGGGTCATGAAACGTTTCCTCTACGGCAACTGTGGTTGCTGAAGTACACGCAACACCTACAACTTCTCAAATTTCACGGACAGACGTCCCTCCCCTCTGTTGAAGACTCCATCGTAGAGCTTGGCGTTGGGAAGAATATGGTCGCCTCAATGCGCTTTTGGGCTGAAAGCGCAGGTTTCGTAGAACCTAATTCTCTTGAACTTACTCCGTTAGGAAAGTTGATTTTCAGTAACGGACAAGATGGACGCCGTGGACTTGATGAAGACTGTGAACATGAAGCTACTCAATGGCTAGTTCATTGGAAACTCTCTTCTACGCCTGATGGTTTCACGGGGACTTGGTTCTTTTTTAATCACATCAATACGCCCACAGTTGATCGTGACATCTTGCAGAAGGGGCTCAAGGCGTATTGCGATGAAATCGGTCTCAAGGCTTCCGACAATTCGACCAAGCGATGCATTGAGGTGTGCCTCCGTTCGTATCTTCCGAAGCAATCGGGTAAAGGTCATATGGAAGACTTCGTAGAACCCTACCTGGCGGAGCTTGACCTTTTAACGCCTCTCTCTAAGAACGCGTTTGTGTTTCGTCGTTCGATGCACCCATCGCTTCCCGACGGGCTTTTTGCCTTTGCCTTGATGGAATTTTGGGAACGCCTCGAAGGGGCAGGGGCGACGCTCGACTTTAATCGCATTGCATATGACTACGGATCGCCAGGACGGGTCTTCAAACTTGATCCTAAGTCTGTAGATATGCGACTCAATCGCCTGGAGTCTCTTACGGATGGACAACTCGTTTGGACTGAACAGGCGGGACTTCGCCAGCTAGTTCGTAACAAAGATGCGCTTCTGGATCCGCAGAACTTTAAGGTTCGGCTGCTTCAGTTGGCGTATGCCGAATAAGCCCTGAATTGGGCATGAAAATAATGCAAAAAATTTCCGAGTTCACCATCATTGACCAACGCTTTCAGCGTTCCAAACGACTCGACCAGGATTACGGGTACGGGAATGCCACGGCGATTGACAGTTATGTCCCGCAGCGTTCGGCCATGAACATTCTCGAGATGATGGCCAAGAATGTTCTTTTATCCAATCAGCGCGCCTTCACGTGGACGGGACCATACGGGAGCGGCAAGTCTTCACTCGCCCTCCTTTTGTGCTCTTTGGTGGGAGGCGGTATTGCTCGTAAAACCGCCGTAAAGCGTCTCCAGTTGAAGGCTGACGATCCGATCGCGCAAGCTTTCTGCACAAATACAGCGTGGAAAGTTTTCACCCTTACGGGGCGTCAGTCCCGCATGATGGATGATGTCGCTTCGCTTTTCCATGCAAATGAATCGACGAGTCTGGCTGTACTTGCCGCTCTGAAAAAAATTGCGCGACGCACACCTGCCGATGGTGGGGTGTTGTTGATCATTGACGAACTCGGTAAATATCTTGAAGCGGACTGCGCTTCCGAAAATGCCTATTTGTTGCAGGAGCTCGCAGAAATTGCCAATCGCTCGGAGACCCGAGTTCTTGTGGTGGGTATTCTTCATCAGGCCGTCGATGTCTACGCCTCCCGCATGCCTCACGGCATTCGTGAGGAGTGGGAGAAGGTCAAGGGGCGCTTTGTCGACATGCCTCTTCTAGGAAGCTCTGACGAAGTCGTCGAGCTTCTCGGAAGGGCTCTCCAAACAAAAAATCGCCCCCAAAATCCGGCATTTGATCGTGCTGTTAAAGTCGTCGCGGGTGAGTATTCCTCGAACAAAGTGGATCGAACGGGGAGAATGCACCAGTTGTTGCAGGCATGCTGGCCGCTAAATCCGGTCACTGCACTATTGCTTGGTCCTATTGCCCGACGTAAGTTTTCTCAGAATGAGCGATCGGTCTATTCCTTTCTTTCGTCTCGTGAGCCTTTTGGTTTTTCTGAGTTTGCTCTGTCTCATGATGTTTCGTCCCTTTATTCGCCTTCTGATTACTGGGACTATCTTTACGCGAATTTTGAAACGTCCATTTTGACGACGGCTGACGGTCATCGTTGGATGACAGCTTTAGATGCCATTGAACGTGCCGAACGAAAGGGTTCTACTCAGCACGTGCAGCTTGCAAAATCTTTGGCGCTAATCGATCTCTTCCGGGCAGGTTCTGGTATTGAAGCATCGTTGCCTATCCTGGCTCAATCAATTTTGCAGACTGAAGCGAAGACGAAAACTCTGCTTAAGGATCTGCTTGATTGGAAAATCGCGATCTCACGCCATCACATCAACGCGTACGCCATCTTTGCGGGATCGGACTTCAACATTGATGAGGCTGTTGCTGATGCGATTTCGAAGCAAAATGGGATTGATACGCGTTTGACGGAAGATCTTCTGTCGTTGCCGCCCATTGTGGCTCGATCTTTCTACATGCGTCTCGGTACGCTGCGGTGGTTTGATCGCGTAATTGTCCCAGAAGAAAATTTGTTGCAGTGGCTCGAACAAAAGCGAGTAGATGAAGGTTTTTCGGATGCCTTCCTGCTGATTCTTCCGAAGAATGCTACGCATGAAAAGCCCACGGAGGTTCTGGCGCGACTCCAGCCGCTTCTGAAAATGAGGATTGCGGAAGATTACTCTCTGATTATGGGGGTATCAGAAGAAAGCGCCTTGATTCGTTCGCAATTGGAAGAGTTGCAGGCCTTGAGCGTCGTCGCAAAGAATCCGCAACTTGAAGGGGATGAAACCGGGCGAAAAGAAGTTGCTGCTCGTATTGCCCAAACTCGAGATTACCTTATCGGATCACTCCGAGGCGCCTTTACGCATGCCTACTGGCAAGAGGTGGGCTCCACTCGTGTAATTGCTGCTACTCGGATGCGAGACCTAAATGTCTTGGCCTCGAATGTGGCCGAGAACGTCTACCCGTCGGTGCCAGAGATTCGTAATGAGCTCATCAATCGCGATTATCTGTCGACAAATATCGTGACAGCTCGCAAGCAGTTGATGTATAGGATGTTGCTCAATGAAACGGAGAAGGATCTGGGGTACACCGGGTTTCCGCCAGACTACGCACTCTACCTCTCGATGTTGAGCGAGATTCGACGGCTCGATGCAAATGAGCTCTGGCGTTTCGATACTTCTCTCGAAAGTGATAAGTACGATAAGTTCTGGGAACTTACGGATCGCTTCCTGAATTCTCGTGCAATGACTACTGTGAAGGATCTATACGCATTCTGGCGCAAGGCTCCTATTGGGTTGCGCTTTGGGCCTATGCCGATTCTTGCACTAGCATTCTATCTGGCGAATCGCGAACGTATTGCTCTCTACCAAAACACGACTTTCACGCCCTCGATTACGACGGCCGTGATTGACGAATGGTTGAACGATCCTGCTCGCATTGCCTTGCGTCCTGTGACGAACACGGGAAAAAATCAGGTATTCGTTGACGGTCTCGCCAAGCTTTTGCCGAAGTATTCGAAAGTTTTCTGCGATAAGACTCCTCTTGAAGTGGCACGCCTTATCGTTCGAATCTTCCTTGAAAGTCCAAAGTGGGCCCAACATTCGACGATGTTCTCGGCCAATACCCAGGCATTTAAGCAAACTGTTCTTAAGGCGTCGGATCCGGTGAAGCTTCTTTTTCATGATCTGCCGAAGATTTATGGAACGGAGGAACCCGATCAGTTGCTTTCTTGTGTCGACGCGTCGCTCAAAGAGTACCTCGAGGCGATGCCCAAGATGATTGAAAAGACAAAGCGGCTTCTCTTTGACGCCTTGAAGGCGGATCCTATGGATCTTGAAGATATCCATCAGCGAGCTCTTTCCATCAAGGGCATCTCTGGACAGATGCAAATTGAAGCTTTCATTGCGCGTCTGGAGAAATTTAAAAACACACGCTTTGACATTGAGGGCTTTATTGGACTTGCCTGTTCGCGACCGTCCTTCCAGTGGACCGATAACGATATTCGTCTAGCTCAGGCGAAACTTGTTGAATTTGCCTTCGAATTCCGTCAGTTTGAAGCAATGGGGGCTATGCTTGGTCGCAACACGAAGCGCCGAGTCTTCGCTTTGGTTCTTGGCGGTGCTTCGGCCGACATCAAGGAGACTGTTGAACTTTCCGATGGTGATGAAAATCGGGCCAGGATGGTGTCGAAACAAATTCGAGCGATGCTCTCTGAAGTGGATCGGACGGTTGCGATTGCGGCTCTCGCGGAGGCTGGCTTTTCGATTATCAAGAACTCGGAGAAAAGCTGATGGCTGAACGACATCTTCTAGGAATCTCGGGTGGAAAGGACTCGGCCGCTTTGGCGGTTTATATGTCGATTAGTCACCCTGAGCTTGACATCGAGTATTTCTTTACCGACACAGGAAAAGAACTGCCTGAAGTGTACGAATTTCTGGGGCGCCTAGAGGGGTTCCTAGGTAAACCGATTACGTATCTTAATCCGCACCGGGACTTTGATTATTGGTTGCGTGCATTTAACAACTATCTACCTTCTCCGCAAACGCGTTGGTGTACACGCGTGTTGAAACTCGAACCATTCCGCGACTGGACAAAGTCGATGCTCTCGGCTGGGGATGAGGTTTTCAGTTATGTGGCAATTCGTGCCGATGAAGAACATCGAACGGGAATGCGTGAAAATCACCCGAATTTTCATGTAATTCTCCCTTTCCGTGAGGCAGGTATTGATAAGGCTGGCGTTTATGATCTGTTGGACTCCGCTGGTTTACAGTTGCCTGCCTATTACGAGTGGCGATCGCGTTCGGGGTGTACCTTCTGTTTTTTCCAACAGAAGATTGAATGGGTGCATTTGCTCGAACACCATCCTGACAAGTTTAAGGAAGCCATGGCGTACGAGAAAACCGCTTTGAGCGGCGGGTCGCCCTTTACCTGGTCTCAGGGCGAATCTCTAGCTGAACTTTCTCGTCCGGAACGGATTGCTCAGATCAAAGCCGATTACGAAAAGCGACTTGCTGCACAGAAAAAAAGAATACCAATCAATCCTCTGAGAGTTGGTCTAGAACATCTCGACATTGATGATCTTTATGGTGAAGATGAAGGGGGAGGGGCTTGCTCCATTTGTACGAAATAAATCTTTATCGTTCTATCCACGATTTCGTTAATTAATCTGCAATTGAACGCCAGATGATGTAGAACGAAAAGAACGAGCAACTTTTTTCAGTCCAGAAATTCCCGAAGGAGGTGCTCTGGATTTTGGTCGGCAACATCTTCTCTTCCGCGGCAGGAGGGGAGGTTTGAACTTTTCTCCGTGCGGGCGGCCCGTAAATTTCGACGTCCCACTAACGAAGTCTTGCGAAGGAACGGGCGGCTCGCAGCGTATGCGCCCCCTTGTGCCTGCAGATTATCCCGGGGGCAATCGCTTCAAGAAGGCTTCGAAGCGGTCAAGCGACGGTAAGGCAAGCCAGGCGCGTTCGACGTCTTCGTCCGTGACGGGCGAAGCCTTGTCGACGCCGTCGGTCGGGGCGGTCTTCTCCATGGCCGCTCGGAAGAATCGGGCGAGCGGATCGATGTCGGACGACTGCATGATCGACTTGCGTACGGTTTCGAGTGCGAGTCCTCCGTGCCAACTGAAAAACGACGGCTTCTCCCACTCAAACTGCAGATGCATCTTCTTCGGAGGATCGAAGCGCCGGATGCGCAGTTCCTTCGGAAACCGGGCCGCAAGCGACGCAAGACAACGCACGAGTGCGGTGCCCTCGTCCCCGCAGACAAAGAGCGTCTTTTCTTCCGGGAGCGTCAACGTGTGAAGGCGCATGATGCGGCAAAGCTTCTTGAGCCCCGAGAGCCATCTTTCGGCATACGTGGCCGTAACCGTGATCTTCCAAACTTCTCCCTTCGGCGTTTCCGTCATTGCCATATCTTGATCTCCTTTTGTAGGACATCTTCATTGTGCATTTCGGATGCGTCAATTTCTGACGTGTTCGGCAATGTCTGCGGGAGATCGCGAATAGGGTTCCCGTACGGGTGTTTTACGTTGGTCCTCGGCTTCCTTTTTAGCGCCGCCGGGCGGTCTGGTTCGATGCCGTCGGGTGGCTCAGTTTCGGAGTCGTCGAGCGGCTCGGTTTTCGTGTCGTTTGCCGGACCGGTTTGATGTCGTCCGGCTGCGGGAGAAGAAAATCGCTCCTCACGAAACCGTCATGATGTCCGCCCATCTCGTGAGATAGGCGGGCGTCAGACGGTCGCGCTTCATCTGCCAGCCGTCGGCGAGGCCGGAGCTTCCGATCTTCCAGACACCCTTGCCGAAGCGTCGCGTAAGATCGTCGAGGCATTCCATGAGGCGGCGCCTCGTTGCGTCCCGTTCTTCATCGGGGAGGTCAAAGAGCGACCCCGTCACCGAACAGGATCCTTCCGGAATCAGGTCCGTCACGAAGGCGCCCGCCTTACAGTAGCGAAAGCTCGGGCGCCAGTGCGCCTCAACGAGTCGGCAGGCGACTTCGACGAGACGCATCGTATCGGACGTGGGAAGCGTGAGCTCCGTGACGGGTTCGGCTGCGTGCCAGGGTTCGTTTTCCTTGAAGGGGCTCGTCAGGAAAAAAACGCCCGCCTTCTTTGCTTCCGCCTTCTCGCGCCGCAGCTGTCTCGCCACCTCCGTCATGTGGGTGGAAACGGAGGAGAGAAGAACGGAGCGGTCGTTCGTCGCGTGCGAGAAGGAACGCGAACGAAGGATCTGTTCCTTGGGCTTCGGAACGGACTCGACGGGGAGACAGGAGACGCCCTGAATCTCTCGGAGCGTTCTCTCGAGGACGACGCCGTACCTGCAGCGAAGCGTGAAGACGTCCGCCTGCGAGAACTGCCAGACGTTCTCGATCCCTTCGCGAAGGAGCTTTTCCTCCGTCTTGCGCCCGATCCCCCAGACTTCGCCGATCGGCGTGATGGAGAGCGCTTTTTTGCGGCGCTCGGGCGAAAGGTCGAACCAGTTGACGACGCCTCCGTAGACGGGATAGGTCTTCGCAAAGTGGTCGCAGAGCTTCGCCAGCGTCTTGGTGGGGGCGATCCCGACGCAGACGGGCAGACCGATCCACTTCCAGAGGCGCGCCTTCAGCGCTCGGCCGAGTTCCGTGAAGGACTCCGTTTCCACGCCCGTCAGGTCGAGAAAAGCCTCGTCGATCGAATACGCTTCGTGCACCGGTCCGAATCCCGCGACGATTTTGTGAAAGCGCGAGGACATGGCGTCGTAGAGCTCGTAGTTGGACGAGAGGACGGCGACGCCGTGCTTCTCACAGAGATCCCGAACCTTGAAGTAGGGCGTTCCCCGTTTGATGCCGAGCGCCTTTGCGTCCTTCGTGAGCGCGACGATGCAGCCGTCGTTGTTCGAGAGAATGCACACGGGTTTGTCGCGCAGTTTCGGGTTGAATACCCGCTCCATGTTGGCGTAGGCCGAATTGACGTCGGTGTGCAGAATGACGCGGCGCGATGGCGGAAGATCCATGACCGTTTCCTTTCAGCGGCGGAATTTGCGGCAGATCCCGGTCAGGACGCCTTCGATGCTGAAGTTGTCGCCTTCGCCGGGGCGGATGACGGGATAGTCGGCCGCGGCGTTTTCGGGACAGAGTTCGATTTTGCCGTCGCGGATGCGAAGTCGTTTCAGAGTGAAGTCCCCGTGCAGAAAGGCGAGCACGATGTCGCCGCTCCGGGGTTCGAGCGAGCGGTCGAGAATGAGGGTGTCTCCATCGCAGATGCCGGCGTCCACCATCGAGTCGCCCGTCGCTTCCGCGAAGAAGGTCGAGAGTTCGTTGCGGATCATGAGTTCGGAGAGCGAGAGCTGGTCGGTCGCATAATCCATGGCGGGCGACGGAAAGCCGCAGGCGACCGTCATGTCCACGCGGGCGATTCTGGGTTCCGGTTCGTAAGAGGGTAGGCGGAACGTGCGGACGTCGAGCGGGTCGGAAACGTCGTTCGTTGCGGACGAGGTGTTTCGGATGATCTCAAGGATGCGGGGGCGAAGGAAGTCGCTCCCGCCCAATTCCTTGAAACGGGCGGCCACGTCTTCCGGAACGCGAACGGAAATGAGTGCGCGCTTGGCGTTTTCTTCCTTGGGTCGGCCGGCGCCGTCGCGGCGGCCGCCCCAGTTGGGGGAGTTCTTTGGGCTCATGTTGGATTTGCGGACTTCGTTGAAGTGACAAGAAGATTCTACAAAGGGCGTAAACGCAAATCAACATGAAAACTGTAAACGATCGGAATGATCGAAGGAAGACGAAGATCGGAGGAGATTTTCCGAATGAGCGGCATCCGAAGAACACGGATGCATCGATCGGTCGCACTGTGTATTATGGACTTTGAAGGCGGACACGGCGAAACGCCGTTTGTTCGTCCTGTTCCCCTCGTTTTTCTCCCGTTGAGTTCTCTGCGGACGTTTTCGGACATCCCTATGAAAATTCCTTTTCTCGGCGCTTTCGGCAGCATGACGCTTCTCGCATCGGCGGTCGTCCTCGCCGCGGAGAACATCACGGTCAACACGCCGAACGGCGACCCGTTTTTGACCGTGAAGGTGTTCGACGTAGGCGAAACATCGTCCGACTGGGACGGAGACCGGTTTACGGCCGAGCGTGAGCTCACCGACAGGGAAGTCGGACTGATTGCGTCGGGATTGGGATATTGGGGGGCTGTTTTCCAGGATGCGCTCAAGAACACCGCCCCGGCGGTTGTCGAGTTTGTTCCGTACAGCAATCACTCCGGCAACGCGGCGGCGTTCTCCCTACTCGCGGGAACGGACGGAAACACCTGGCTTTCTGCGGCGCTTCTTCGGAACGAATTTTCGTATTCCGAAAACGGTGGGAGCGCGGTCATCCTGTTGGAATTGCCATTGAGCCCCGAGATCGACTGGTACGCAGGGTCTTTGCACACGCTCGCTCAAAACGGCAACGAGCCGCATCTCGCGAGCTTTTTGATTCACGAGCTCACCCATGCACTCGGCGTGATGGCCCTTCTGTCGTCGGAGGAGACGATTTCTGACGAGGGGATTAAGTACGGAAGTCTGTTCATTCCTTTTTTGGACACGCGGTTCAACGAGGCTCCCTCCGTCTGGATCGACGGATTGCGCGACGTCGACGGCGACCGCGCCCGGCCGGGGATGATCATTTCGTGGGGGGACACGGGCAGCCGCGACGAGTTCAACATGCCGATAGTGTCCGAAGGTGCGGAAGGTGCGAACGGCGTGTACTTTACGGGCGAGCACGTGAGCGAAGTGATCCAGGACGCCGAGATTGCGTATCCGAACAACGGCTCCGACTACCGCGTGAACGGTATTCCCGTCGTCGGTTGGGAGATGACGCCGAATAATGATGAATGGATCCTCTATCCGGAACTCAGTCACCTTGAACTGCAGAACAGCCTGCTGAGCCATCAGAACTGGCGCAATTGGACCGTGCCGATGGAGGCGGAGCTCGCCGTCATGCAGGATCTGGGGTTTGCGATCGATCGACGAGACTGGTTCGGGTACTCGATCTATCAAAGCGGCGAATCGGAAGAGAATCGGCGGGTCTTCGTCAATTCGAATCC